>Ga0209709_10000220_pt1 | contig 55090 bp, 58 predicted proteins | sample ArcticOcean_MG_C_2_FD_187435 | JGI IMG/M metagenome (GOLD analysis project Ga0209709, IMG submission 187435) | Marine microbial communities from western Arctic Ocean - ArcticOcean_MG_CB4_136 (SPAdes) (version 2) | ecosystem: Environmental > Aquatic > Marine > Oceanic | place: Arctic Ocean... | reverse complement strand
ACTAATGGTGTTGGGGTTGATGAATTAATGACATTCCTTGAATATTATGGGATGGATTGTACTACAGGAAGTATTATTGATATGCCAAAACCTCAACCTATAATAGAAAAATCAATCAGTGAAGTAATTAAAACATATATTATTGGTATAGATGGTAGGGTGATATCGGATGTTAGTAGAATATCACCTGGCCTTTATATAATAAAGACTGAATGGTCAAACGGTTTTATCACCACAAAAAAAATATTTTATCAAAATGAAAAGTAAATTATTTGCTCTCCTAATAGGACTCATACATTTTAGTGTAGTTGCTCAATGTGACTTAAGTATTAATAGTTGGAATGCAACTACTGGCGATATTGTTATTGAGGCTATCAATAGCGAAAACTGTGGATGTAATGAATTTACAACAGAAGGAAATACGTGTGAGAATAGCGGCAGTCCTTTCGTAAATAACAACACAACTGTTAGTCATATAGTTTTAGGACTACACTCCCCTGGGTTAGATTATAATTGGGGTTGTACTGGAACTGTTAACCATCCTGGTTGGACGTTTAAGACTTTCACTTTATTTGGGAATCAGGAATTAGAGAGTGGGGATACTTGGAGTGCAAATGTATATGATACTTCTTTAGCGAGTGATTGCTGGGCTGAGATACTATCTAATGATACTTTGTGTACTGAGATTGTTGTATGGCAGATTAACTTATCTCGTACATCCTCAGTAGACGAAGGAGGTTGGGCAGTTAATGGAGGTGGTGCCTTACAAACACAAAACTATCCTGATGTAAATATATTTAATAATTCGATATCGAGTTGTCCTCCACCTGATGCACCTGATGCCGTGATAGGAAATATTGAGTTTGAAACTGGATGTATAGGGGATGATTCGTACTACGAGGTAACATATATTATTTGGAATTATGGTCAAGATATAATAACTGATTATTGTGTAGAAATATGGAATGAAGATGTATATGATTGTTACGATTCCGACTCATCAGGGGATGGTAATTTAGGAATACCTCCAGGATTTGGTCAAACATTTACATCCTCCCCACTCCAAGGTCCTTGGAACGAAGGTGGATTTTTCGTTATTGAAGTAAGTGATGTTAACGATGAGATAATAACGGGAAATAACATTACTACAGTTTTCTTTCCTGAATTATTAGACTGTCCTATAGAATGTGAAAGTGATACTATTATAGAATATATCAATATTACAGATACTCTTTATGTGGAGGTAATCGATACTATCTACGTAAATATTATTGATACTTTATATATTGAACTACCTCCAGATACTATTATAGAATATGTAGATATCCTAATTTATATCACAGATACTATCTATGTAGATGTCGTAGATACTATCTATGAGACTGATACAATAGAAATTATAGAATATATAGACGTAATAGATACGTTATGGTTAACTGAGTATATCTATGATACTATATATGTAGAAACTATTGAGTACATCTATATCACAGATACTATAGAAATATTAGTGGATAACTACATTTACTTAACAGATACAATTACAATCACTGAGTATATAACACAATACATCGATTGTGAGACTGGTGAGCCATGTGATGGAATAATAGGCTGTACAGATAACTCAATTTTTGTACCAAACACCTTTACACCAAACAATGATGGTGTTAATGATACCTTCTATGCAGTAACCGATTCAGTCTGCTGGTTAACATGGAACTTACAAATCTATAATCGTTGGGGTGGTATCGTATGGGAGACTAGCTTAGTAAATGATTTTTGGGAAGGACAAAGTAGAAGTGGACATTGGTTAGTTCCAGACGGAGTATATGTATGGAAGATAAAAGCTACCCAATCAGGAGGTGCTACTGAGATTCAGGGATACGTAACAGTATTTAGATAACGATTATTTAGGTCGTATAATATAACATATTTAAAAACAAGAATTGTGGTAAACCTCGATTTTTTTTTGCTATATGTAGAATAAAACGTATTTTTTTCAATTCACGTATATTTATAATAAAACTATAAATAAATATTTTGCAAAAATAAAACTAAAATGGCAGAGAAAAAACAAAATTTAGTCGAAGAAGCGCTATTACAAATGAAGAATTTGGAACAAGCCGTTACGGAGAATGCAAAAGGAATACTTGCTTCTACAATGAAGGAAGAAATCAGTGAATTAGTAAAAGAATCTCTATCTGATGAGATTGAAGACGAAGTGTCTGTCGAAACAATGGAAAGTGAAAAACCGAAAAAAGGTGTAAATACAGGGAAATCTGTTAAACACGAAACAAAGGAACAAGATGAACTTGACATAGAAGACGACATGGAGGTAGATGATGAAATTGAAATGGATTACGAATCTGATGAAGATGAGGACGAAATTGAAATGGCATCTGATGAAATGCTTATGATGGATTTACCAGGAGATGAATTTGAAGTGGATGATGAAGAAGAAATTCTTTTACCGCTTGATTTAACTGGTGCATCTGACGAAGAAATCCTTAAGGTCTTCAAGGCTATGGGTGAAGAAGACGGAATCGTTGTAACACAAGACGGTGACGAAATCACACTTAAAGACGAAGAGGCTGACGTTGAATATCAAATTCAAATGGAGGAATTCGGAGGTAAGAAAGGAGACGACTCTAAATCTCATAAGGACTATGAGGAGTCTAACGAAGGATACGGAGGTAAGAAAGGCGACGATTCAAAATCCCACAAGGATTATGAAGAATCAAATGAAGGATATGACGAATCTAACGAAGGAGACGAAGTTGTTTACGAAATCGAACTTGGTGAAGAAGATGATGAGGAGTATGACAAATATCACGACGCTGAAAAGGACGACGCGGCTCATATTAGAGATTTAGAAATCGATATGGATGATGACGCTGAGAAAACTGAAGCAAGTGAGGAATGGGGTTCTGACAAACATGAATACAGACGTAAGGATGTAGACGGAGTTGAAAAGAAAGCTGGTGTTAGAAAAGGACACTATAAGGATTACGAAGAAGCTAAAGAAGGTATGATTAGAAGTCATGCAGTCGGTTCTAAAGCGTCATCCCAAAAGTCGAAAGGTCTTAAGAAACCAGCAGCTATTCCAAATAAGTCAAGATACAACGAGTCAACACTACAAAAAGAAGTGGGTCAGTTAAGAGAGAAGAATGAAGAGTACCGTAAAGCACTTAACATTTTTAAAGAAAAACTTAACGAAGTCGCGGTTTTTAATTCAAATCTAGCATACGCAACTCGACTGTTTACTGAGCATTCGACAACAAAACAAGAAAAAATAAACATTTTAAGACGTTTCGATTCTGCGGATACAATCAAAGAATCAAAAGGTCTTTATAGACTAGTTAAAGAAGACTTAGAATCAAAAGGAAATTCTTCAGTCGTAACTGAATCAGTTGCAGCTAAAGTTCAGAAATCTCCATCTAGAGGTTCGGCGACAAATCTTATCGAAAATAAAACTTACGAAAATCCTCAGTTCATGAGAATGAAGGATTTAATGAGTAAACTTCAAAAATAAAAATTACTAAAAAACAAATACTAAAATGGGAGCATTATTAGAATCAGGTCTTGTTGGTAACATCGGTTTAAAACACTTGAAGGTTATCAAAGAAGACACAATTAACAAATGGGATAAATTAGGATTCCTAGAAGGACTTAACGGTCACGTAAAAGAGAACATGGCACAATTATATGAAAACCAAGCGTCTCACTTAATAAACGAAGCATCTTCATCAGATAACTCAGGTTCATTTGAGACAGTTGTTTTTCCAATCATTAGAAGAGTTTTCTCTAAATTATTGGCAAATGATATAGTATCAGTACAAGCGATGAACTTACCAATCGGTAAGCTATTCTACTTTGTACCTAAAATTCAGAACAGACAGGATGATGATTTAAATAGTCACTATCAACCTTATGGAGCACCCGGAATGACAGGTGGTACAAACCAAGGTTACGATACAGGTACAAACTTGTATGATAGATTCTATGAAGGTTCTTCACCCGATGATAATCCAGAAGGATTATATGATTACTCTAAGGGACAATTCTCAGCGGTTACAGCTACTTTAGTACCAATGGTATGGTCAGGTAACGCTTTAGTGGTCGCTGCAGCTTCAGCATATACAGGTAACGTAAGAACTGTTATTGTTTCATTGTCAGGTTTCTCTTCTGCAGGTCAAGGTAAATTAATCGGACCTACAGGTAACGAACAAGATACTGAAGAGTTTTTATCATCTTTACAGGTGTTGAATGGTACTTCGTACTTAAACTTTAATGTAGTAACTCAGAAATATGGTAGTGGTATCGTAGAGTATGGTAAACAAACATCTACTGTTTTCCCAGGTGGAAAATATGATGATATTTGTACTGCTAATGGAATTATTTATTTATCTGTTGATACTTCAACACCGGCTGGAACTTGTGCAACTTGTTCATCAATCGATGGTTATACAGGAACAACATTTACGGCAGCACCAACATTTACGTCAACTTATAGAATCTATAAAGATTTAGAATTCGAAGATAAAATTGGTGAGGTTTCTTTTGACCTTGATGCGGTAACCGTATCGGTAACTGAAAGAAAACTAAGAGCTCAATGGTCTCCAGAATTAGCACAAGATGTTTCTGCATTCCACAACATCGATGCTGAAGCAGAATTAACTGCTTTATTATCGGAACAAGTGGCAGCTGAAATTGACCGTGAAATCTTAAGAGATTTGAGAAAAGGAGCAGCTTGGACATTACGTTGGGATTATAACGGATGGAAGAGAGTGTCTAATGGTTCAGTCAACTATAACCAAAAAGACTGGAACCAAACATTGATTACTGCGATTAACCAAATCTCAGCTCAAATTCATAAATCTACATTAAGAGGTGGAGCTAACTGGATTGTTGTTTCTTCGGAAATTTCAGCTATTTTTGACGACTTGGAATACTTCCACGTATCAAATGCGGCTCCTGACCAAGACCAATACAATATGGGTATTGAGAGAGTAGGGACATTATCAGGTAGATATCAAGTTTACCGTGACCCTTACTTCCCACCTAACACTGTGTTATTGGGTCATAAAGGTTCTTCTTTATTGGATACAGGGTACGTTTACGCACCGTATGTACCACTACAGTTAACACCTACGATGTACAATCCATTCAACTTTACACCTATCAAGGGTATAATGACAAGATACGCTAAGAAAATGGTTAATAACCGTTTCTATGGTAGAATTGTTGTTGATGGTGTAAGAACGTTTGATTTGAATTCTTTAAGATAATATATCTTAATATGATAATAGAAAGGGGACCAATCGGTCCCCTTTTTTATTTAAAAATAATTTCTATTTTGTATATATTCTGCGACAGTTAGATGAATCATTACCGTAATATATACATCTAAGAATTTCTGCCTCAATACGAAGACTTTGATACTTATCTCCTGTATTTGGTTGATGACCTTCTTTTAATGCTTTCATAATCGTAGTTTCTATCCATATTATTCTTGAAGATGTATCTTGTTTTGTCATGATGATAATTTTAAGCATAAAAAAAGGGACTAAGGTCCCTTTTAATAATCAACTATTAAGCTTTGTGAACTTCAGGTTCAGGAACCGTATTTTCTTTATCTTGAGGGGGTGTAGTCAGTATTCTAATTGCTTTTGAGATAACTTCAGACTCTTCTATATTGAAAGTACCCCTTTTATGTCCTACTCTGGCAGATTGTATTACACAGTACAACGCTTGGTCCCTTGTTAAGTCCTGTACAAAACGGTCTAAGTCGGCAACATTATTATAGTTAATGGTGTCGAATAATGACCCAATTGGTTTCGGAGCATCTTCCGTGGGTTGAGGAGTATCTAACTCTTTATTAACTATCTCTTCAACAGTAGGTTCGGTGTTAACCTTCTTTGCTCTTGTAGTTCTCTTTGTTGGTTGTTTTGACTTTATTTTTTTTGCTACAGTCATTTTTTTTCTATTTAAGGTAAAAGTTTATATATACTTATATTTATCTAATATATAATAAAAAAAACAGAATAATCAAGTATGGATGAATATATTTTATCAGAAGAGCTATTAATTTGGTTTGAAAAGAAAAAGAAAAGACATAACGAAAATACTGTTCATTTAATTAACTTAGTTTTAGAGGACGATAAAACGGTAAAAGTTTCTGGAAATGTAGTAAAAAGTATTTGTGATGCTAAAAAATTCTGTAACGCACAAGGACCAATTACTTTTGGTCAACTAAGAAGTATTGTTAAAGCGGCAAAGAATAAAAGATTAGCGAAACATATCGGTGAAGGTGGATTTAAAGCTTTTATACGTTTAATGCCTTGGTTTATACCACAAATTGCCCTCGCAGGAATGTTTACCTCAGCAATGAGAGCAGCAAATAAGTTATTTGGACCAACATTAAAGGAAACCCCATCATATAAATCTTGGTGGGCGAAAGCAATCATGAAAATGTTTAGTTTCGCTGAGGGAGATATAAATCCATCTGACCCTTTTAGTAAAATATTCTTTATAAGTGATGGTCTAATGAATTTAATGAATAGTGAAAATAAATTAAAATTTGCTTATCATATATCTGAAATTGCGTCGACACAACCTGACTATGAACCAGTGCCTGAATTTTTTGTTGAAAATGAATTAAGAAGTTGGATAAATCAACGATTTTTATTGGACCCACCATTACAACCAAAACGTTTAGATTCTTTCGATGATGTCCAATTACCTTTAGATAATTCAGATGATGAATCATCTGACGATAGTCAGGATGAACCTGACTTAATTGATACGGGATTAATTGAGTCTGTTTTAAAATCATATACTAAAGAAAAACCATTAATATCTGAAGAACTACAATATCATATTGATAATGGTCTTTCATTGACTGAAAACGTTTTTAGATACGGTAGTCCAAAATACTTTGATGTGATTAACGAAGCACGTAAGTTATATGATGATGGATTTAATAAGTGGTCGGAAGAGGAAATAGAATTATTAGAGTCTGATAGAGGTAGATTCTTTATATACAAAGGTGAGAAATTACCGTTTGATTTTCCAATGATTAATGAGCAAGGATTTAGTTGGGATGGTACATATGCTAATGAAATTAATGAAAATATTGATAATTTAAATTATAATGTCTTACTTGGGTACGCTATGGAGATGTCCAAATCTTCATGGGCGGAGTCAAATAAAGATATAAACCTAATAGGTGCACTTAAGGAATTAAAAATGTATTATTTAGATTTAAGAAATAATAAAACCCCTATGACATTATCAGTACCCGCGGAAGCGGCTAAGAGCACTGTTGAGAAGTTGGTTAGTGAGTTACCTAACGAATCATTATCATCACTTGAGAAATTAGGTGCAAGTCTAAAAACACTTAGTGAGAGTGACTATAAAGGTAAAAATGTAAGTCTAAACAAACCTAAATCAGGAGGACCTAAGAAATGGTACGTTTATGTTAAAAACCCTAAGACAGGTAAAGTAATCAAAGTATCTTATGGTTCACCTGTTATGAAAGCTAAATGGAATGACTCAGCAGCCCGTAAATCATTCGCTGCTCGACATAGATGTCATATGAAGAAAGATAAGACTAAAGCAGGTTATTGGGCTTGTAGAGCACATAAAGATTTTGGTAAAAACGTATCAGGAAGATTTTGGTAATGATATATTCAGACACAAAAATATCACACAATAAAAAACGAAGAGTTTTTAATGAATCTATTGACTCAAATGAGTTAAAATGGCATCAAGACGAATATGACCGTATTATATTTGTGGAATCAAGTAACGGTTGGAAGCTACAAATGGACGAGGAACTACCTCAGGACCTTAGGGTTGGACAAAAATACTCCATTAATAAAGAGACATACCACAGAGTAATTAAGGGCTCTGGTGACCTTAAAATAGTTATAATAGAGGATAATGATTATATTAGAGTTCCGTCTCCCGTTACGAAACAAATGAAAAAGGGTTTAGTGTACACTAAAAAGGGTGGTGAAATTAATAGATTTATTGAGAAAATTGTAGAAAATAAAGTAATACATAAAAATGATTTAAATAAAATTAAAACATTTTTTGATAATACTAAAGAAATAATCACTTTAAATGAGTCATGTAAAGGTAAACCCGAAAAAGACAAGAAGTACGTTAAATGGTTATTAAATGGAGGAGATATAGGACGTAATTGGGTGATGTCTAAATCTATCTAACGCCAGTCATACGCTAAAGTATGGTAATTCCCCTGTTTGATACTTATCGTATAATCTTTATTAGAGTATGATTCTGGAATCGTAAGATAAAAATAATCGAGAGCCCTATCAAGACTGGCCGCTTCAGTTTCAAGAATAATTTTATTGACTTTATTAGTGATTTTATTTAGTTGATATGTTGAGTGTCTTACCATGATTTAAATAATTTAATAACAAATATAAGGTTTATTTTTTAACTTAACAATATTTTTATGAAATAATATTTTATTTTCGATTAACGATTTGAAATTTAAGTTCTCTCTTATATGTGTTAATCTCTCTATCGGTAACGACTTTAATATCAATATAGTACTCATTAGGTATTTTATCTTCAGTATAGAAAATAAAATAGTGACTATCGGGTGTACGATTTAATTTTGTCCAATCTTGAACTTGAACTTCGGTTTTACCTTCTCTAACATAAACTCTATAATAGGCATCTACTTTATTAATTATTTCATTAGTGGTATAAGCTTTCTTTATGATGACATTAACCTTACGAGTATCAGGACCTAAAATTTTCTCATCTTGTTTAATTCCGTAAAAATCAAAACCATATAAAGACGGTTCATTAGTAGTTGAACCAATCTGATAATATCCTGATATATCATTTACCACAAATTCAGTGGTCACATTAGTAACGGGAATATTATTAACTACTAACCCTTTCCATTCATCATAAAACATACAAGGTAATGTTGACGAAGTTAACCCTGTTATTACCACCTCATACACACCTTCAGTTATCTGACAAGTAGGTAAGTCTGTTTTAATTACGGTACCATCACTATTTTTAATGTCCACAGTAGGATTACTGTCGAAACTTTGAGGATTCCCAAAACTGTAACTATAGAGATATAATCTGTTTTCTTTCTCAGTATAAAAGATGTTTCGGTCATCTTTAATTAAATCGTCATACGTTGTTTGTAAATATGGGTCATAGAATGTTTGAGTATGTCTCGTAAAAAACCCTACAGAGTAATTTTCAGTTAATCCTGTAATATTTTCAACTTGAGGGTAAAATGCAACTCCCCATCCTGTAACACCGGTGGTTGCACCTGTAAGAATACCATTAATTTCATTAGTCATATCGAAACTAATATCTTCATTACCAAACTCAAAATGTTGGGTATCAACAATCGTTAATCCAGAAAAATTAAGTCCCGAGACTATATTATTATTTTCATTATCATATACTCCGGGTGATGACCAATCAGAAATAGTCTGAGCCTCAAACCAATTAGAAGGTCTACTTGAATATGATTTATCTGTAGGTAATTCGGTAAAATCATAATAATCATACCCAACACCTTCATCCCATAATTGGGGTGTAAGACTAACGGAATTCTCAGGTAAACGGAAAAGAACTAAATCAAATGATGTCGCTCTTCGTCTACCATTTGACCATGTATCGTTTAATAATTCAGTATCAAATGATGAAGTATTAGTCATGTTTAAAACATGTTTCATACTTTTAGAACAACCTGTAGAAATAATACCTTTTTGGATTTTACTTTCTAATCCACTTAAGTTTATATTAAATAAAAAACGACTATAACCCTTAGGTGTTATAACATTATTGACTCTCCCAAAAAATAATTCAGTAATAGGATTTCTTCCTGTGTTTGAGTAGGAATTAGATACTATAGTATTATTTCTATTAAAATATGATTTATAAACTGACATATATTGTTTTAATATAAATACTTAGTTTATACGAATATACCGATTTAGAATCTTTTCATTCGCATTTCTAAGTTCCTCTAATAGTTTATCTGCAGTGACACCATTTACAGAAGTACTATCGGGCGACATACCATGATAAGGGTGAACATGACCGATAACGAATTGAACAACTAAGTTTAATAATTCAATTAACTCTTCACCTCTTACAGTTGATGACGTTTTAGGTTCTATTTCATCGGATAATACATATTCCTCAATACCATAAAGGGTGTCGGATAAATTAATTTTACCTGTACTAGATTTATTAGATTTATGGGATAATAAATAAACATAATCACCACCTAATATTGATGCAGTGTTATTTAATACCACTTCAGTTTCAGGTATTATTACATTTTTTTCGGGAGTAAATGGAACATCTCCACGTTTAGATTGGTCATAAACTAAACCATATCCACCCGTCAAATCAGAATCAATTGCCTTTATACCACCCATTAGATTAGCAACAAATAATCGTTCATTAGTTTGTGAAGTATCTGAATTTAATTTATCGTATAAACTTCTCTGTGGTCTAAAATAATATGGAAATACTTGTCTTGTTCCACCACTTAACCTAATTGGACCAATAGGTGTTACTGAGGTAGTAATATTTGATAAATCAGGTATCACTTCTTCTGATAAACTTCTTACTATTGTGCTAACTAATGATGATAATTCATTAGTTGTGATACCCACAAAATCAAATTTTGAAAATAGAGTTTTTTCGCTTTCAACATTACTAACTAATCCAAAACTTTGAGTACCAGTTCTTTCACTTGGCTTTAAATTATAAAGATATATTCCTCCTGTATAGGCATTTGAGTTATTATCAGGATTAATTACATTATATTCCACTAACATCTTAATTGGTTTATGTTTATAATTGAACTTATATAGTTGTTCAGGTTCACCATATAACGTTTTTTTATTAAATTTACTAAGTTGTAAGAATGACCTACTATCATTACCAATTGGATAGACATTAGGTGTTGGAGTACCATTGTATTTACCGGCTCTTAATATTACAGAATCATTCTTAACTATAATATCCGCACTTCCTCGACCATCTATTGAAATATCTTCAGGTAATGAATACACTCCCTGATTATTTTTGTTAAATTCTTCACCAGTCTCAGGGTTTCTTAATTTTTTGGGACTAGTGTTACGACTACCTAAATTACTTTGACTAACCGCAGAATCATATGGTTCTTGGTTAATATTAGTTAATGATGAAAATACTCCAGAGATATAAAACTTATCCTTGTTAGATTTATCATCAGAATTAGAATATATGAGATGTACAAATTCAGTTTCTTTAGGTGATGTATTAATAAAAAGAGGTAAAAGAGGTCGAACAACAAAGGGGTCTTTTGAGGACCATTTTTCTACGACACCAATAGATTCACTAACACTTTTTTCCCTATCTAAAGTATTTTCTGTTTTCAATACTGCACGAATACGACCTAAACCCATAGGGTCATTATTATCTATACATTCACCAATAAAGATGATTCTATCGTTATATAGTTCTTTATTCATTATTTAGTTCTTTCTTTATATTCTTTTAAAATTCTATTATAAACCATTTCACTTTTATCTAGATGATGTGTAAGGCTAATTATATGTTTTTTAGTGTCTTCATAGTCTTTTTGTAGGAAATCCATAACTTCAACTAAATCTTTATTCGGTATAGTTTTATACTCTAATATTAAATTTTTTATATTCTCTTCTTGCATTTTAAAAATATTTTCCTGATGCTTTAGATGGTGCAGTCGAACCTCCAACTACCGGTGGTACGGCTAATTGAGGTACCCATACCTCTACTTTACCATTAGATAATTGTTCTTGATATGTTCCTTTGATTTGTTGAAATACAGCAGGTAACGCAATATTAGAGGCTCCACTTGGTAAGTCACCTGTCGGTATACCTAATGATTGGAGTCGTTCAGTCACCTCAGTCATTGCTCTTGTAGGTGAAAACCCACCTAATATTGAACTAGCAGCAAGGGCAAACGATGGCATAGAGACACCTAATGCTGTGGCACCTAAATTAAGTAACTTTAATATTTCATCAACTAAACTTTTACATTCTCTATAATCAATGAATCCGGATATTAATTGCATTAATAAAAATAAAATAGATGAAATCATTGTAGCTCTTTTATCCTTAGATTCTTTAATGATTTCTATCATTAAAGTTTCAACTAATAGTCTTAAATTTTTTTTTAATAACTTAAATAATTCTTCAATGAAAATGGCGGCTATTTTACTCATCATACTAACCATAAACTTACCAAATGTTTTAATGAAGGAGTCTAATGAATCTGTTCCGAGTATAGTTGCAAAATTTTGATTAACAGACTTTAATACGATTCGAAGACCTAGTAACATTTTTGGCGTTAATACTGAAAACATTACCCCTTTAGGTATTATTTTTAGAAAGTCGGCATTTACTGCCACATTTAGATTTAAATTAATACCTGAAGGTATGTTAAGTTTCCAATTCTCATCTTTAGACATATCATCAACTAAACTAATAAGGCTATCCACATTTTGTTCAGGGTTATCACTATTATTATCTATTAATCGTGTCATTGAGGATAATAGTGATTCTGTATTTACGGGTAATTTTAAATTATTACAATCAGTAAATTCCGTTACTCCTTGAATCATATTATTGACTTCAATTTCAATATTTTTTAAATCAGTAGGTGACATTTCATAAAATGACTGGTCAATATTATCTAATTGACCTAATTTTGCAGTTCCTTGGACATCAATTTCTTTATTACTATCGAAACATAATCCTAATATTCTTTGAAGAATTATTTCAAATTTACTTTGCGCACTTTTTTGTTCGACCGATATTCCACCTGAGATGTCAATAATATTCGTTAACTGATTCATAATTTCTACTGAAATCCCTTGAAAGTTTATTAACTCTATTGAACTATAATAGTCCTTTAAAAAATCACCAATTCGATTACCCGTCATCCTATTTTCTAAGGTAACTTCATAGAAATCACCATAATATGTTGTGCCATCCTGAATATAACTAGTTACATAATTAAGGTTAAATAGACCCGCACCTGAAGAACCTTTATAGGACGAACCATACTCATTACTAAATGAAACTCCTTCATTTTGAAGTCTATGATATAGTTCTTTATCCATTGAAAATGGTTGTGAACCTATCGAGATGGGATTTTTCTCATATCTTAATTTCCATGGGTCAGATGAAGGGTCATTCTTTAATAACTCCCTAATGTCAACATCCTCAACATTAATATATATTTTTTGAGTATTAAATTCTTGCTCTTCAGAACATCCAGCAACTTTTAAAACCTCATCAATAACAATTTCATTTAATCGAGCCTTAGTATTTTCACTAGCGAGTAATAGTTGTTTTATAAGAAAGTTACCTGTGGATGAACTAGATTTTAAACTACCTAATTTAGGTGGTGCAGATTTTTTAAATAATTTGGTTAATTCATCAAAAACGGTATCAACTTGCTGTTGTCCTCTTTGTTGGATGTCACCCATAGCATTAAGTTGTTTTAAAGCCGCACTTTTAGATTTCTCAAAGTTATCACCAAGAGCTTGTTTCTTAATTTCTAACTCATCTGCTCTAGTCTGTGTAGTGGAGTTAAACGCGTCAATCTTACCCCCTATTTTCTTAAAATCATTTTTAATTGGCATAATTAATTAAAATTTACTTTAGGTCGTAACCTTTTTTATCGTCATTACCCAAATCTTGATGTATTAATGTTTGTAATGTCTCATCATCGATATCTGCCATATTAAAATCTTCACTATTATTGTTACTTGACTTTTCCCATATACTCGATTGTAGTTTAGATAATGATAGTTTTTTTTCTATCGTGTCATTTACGATTTTTTGTTGTTCCTTAATTACAGGACCAATAACGGTCATGTCTTCAGGGTCTTTTAACATAGCCAACATTTTGTTTTGGATTCTAATAGCAGTCGCTCTCTGTTCTACAAGTTCATTGTATATTTCTTGCATAAGGGCAAGTACTGAGTCCTTATTTAACGATATTTCCTTTTTTTTCGGTCTAGCCATAATACTATAAATATTTATAGAAAAATTTTTTAGAGGTTATATAACTTATTTGTTAGTTCGTAATATAGTTTCTTATATTTTCTCATTGATGTTCTTATTTCCTTAGTCGACATATTGGTCATTTCTCTTAAAGATAAAAGGATTATATTCTTATTGAATTTATTATTATTGGTACCTATAAATATGTTACTATAGTTCTCAAATAACTCTATAAGGGCGTAACCTAATTTTAATTCGTTATTATTTAAATCACTTTCAGTAATAAAATCTTCAAGTTCCTTTGTAAATCTTTTAATAACATCAGTTGCGTCAATTTTTTCATGTTCAAGAAAATAAATCATATCAGGTCTACTTTCTATTTTACTGGTTACGTCCTCATATGAAATTTTTCTATTTTGTTCCTTTTGGTCCTTTATAATCATACCCATTAGGTAATTCTTACATATTGTACCAAAATATGAATAAGCCTTTTTATTCCTTTCAGGTTTAAACTTTTCGACTTTAGTAATTAGAAAGGAATGAGTATCATGGTGAATTTCACGAAAATCCATTCCTTTTCTATATAACTTATAACGTCTTATTATTGATTCTATCATTTTATCTAAAGGAGCCTTTAGAAATTCATTATAAATCTCATTTTTTTCAGTATAAGTAGAAGCAGTTAAAAATAATCTAACTGCTCTCTCCTCCCTTTCCGCAAAGTAATTATTAACGGTAGGTTTTCTACCTCTTTTCTTAGCTTCATCGATTTCTGTCTCAGTTTGTCCTGACAGATTAAGTTCAGTTAGCCCTGAATATTCAGGGATAGACAGTTCCATTTCGGACTGTTCTAAATTATTAGTCGTTGCTGTTAATGATTTTAGAGACATTAAACATCCATCGGTTGGTAGTTTATGTTCCTATCTTCAATAAAAAAATATTCTTTCTTTGCCGTGCTAATCCAAAAAGCGACTTCATCTTCAGTTATTTTATTTTCCCCGAACTTATAGTTCCAGAAGATAGAACCTTCTCTCATATTTATGTGTTTGTATCCTATTCTTGGAATAGTCATAATATCTACTGAATTATGACTCAATCTTAATAGAAGTTCATATACAAACGTTAGTTTCATTGATTTTTTAAATCCACCGAAGTCATTAAACACGGATTTTTTAATCACAATACCACTAGTTTGGAAATTTTGATAATTTAGTAATACTTCATTAGTTAAATAACCAATTTCAGTATTCATGTTAGCTGCAAATGTGGCCTCATTAGTGAATCCAGCAAAAACACCTTTATCATCAACATCGATGACTAAAGGTAAAAACCCTGAGACATTCGGATACGCTTTGATATATCTTTTTACGTTTTTAAACCATATAGAAGCATATTCATCATCAAACTCTAATAATGAAATCCATTCATTTTTTGCCTTTTCAATACCTAAATTTACTTGAGTGGAAAAATCCACATCACCTTTATTTTCAACTAAATTAACGGTCAATCCGCTATAGTCAAAATTAGTTACTATTAATTTTAATGATTCTTCATCACTATGTACAATCACTAACTCATCAATCTCAGTTGTTTGTTTTTTAATTGAAAGAATACAACTACTAAAATACTCCTCAAAGTTTTTATTTTTAGATGAATTTATTGGTAATATTACCGATACGTTTAATTTATTTTCCATAATTATTTATTTTCTTCTACCACTTTAAGTTTATCTAATTGAGATATAAATACCTCTTTTCTACTGTTTAAGTAATTCTCAAATACTGAGACTACCTTTCCTTCAAATAATTCCCTATTTTGAAATTTAGATGCCGTCTCTAAACCTAAGGTATATAATGTTTCATTTATATTATCTTCTAACCAGTTTTGAATGAATTCTGCAATAATGTCTGGCATTTGATTTAATTCGTAAGTCCATATTCCATTATCTTCTTTCATCCAATCAGGTTTCATATTAGGGACCTTACCAATAACAGGAGTTCTACTTGCCATCGATTCAATAGGAAAAGTCCCAAATGCCGAAGTATCGTCTACCCATACAGATACAAATGCGTCTTGTAAGTATTCTGAAAATTGCTCTTGGTTAAGTCCTCTCATATCTCTAAATGTAATCCATCGAAATTGAGGGAATTTTAGATAAAAGGTTTTAATTATTTTCATTGTATCTCTTTGGTCGCGAGTATGAATAGAGATAATAGGTTTAGAAGGTATAGTCTTTGATTTAAAATCATTAGATATAAAAGGTTCAATTATATTAAATTTAACATTTTTTATAATTTCTTTAACATACTCTTTTTGTTTTTCACTTGTAGTAATCGCGGTTAAAAATCCATATTGAGACCAAGTAGTCCCTGGTTGTAGTGTTTCTAACATATGGTCATATGCTTGACAAGATATGATTTTACCACATGACAATTTAGAAACTTGTTCTAATACGTGACCATAAATTTCAGGAACAACAATAAAGTCTTCAGGAGATATTTTTAACTCATCTCCATCGATAGATTCATGAGGTAATTCCATATATTTATCCCCTAACCATTCTGATACTCCAGTATATTCCTTAGTTTCATGAATGATGATAGGATTAAATCCGTTATTTTTAAGGGCTAATGCGGTTTCGTAAGTTTGTCTTACCGAAGCTTTAGCATTACCCTTAGTGTCCTGTGTTAGGAAATAAATCCTAACTGATTTATCTTTTAATTTTTGAACTGATAGTTCTACTTTATTTAATAATTCTGTTTTCATAATTTAAATATATTTTATAATTCCATGTCTTAATAAGGTATTAAATGCCATCCTAAAGGGAATACTTAAATTTTTTGAGGTTACAACCCCTAAATTATTATCTATTTCTTCTCTTTCAGTTAATACTACCTCTAACATCATTTTTATTGTCTCAAACTTAACAATATTAATCTGCTGTATTGAAGATTCGACAGTTTCTTCGACAGTTTCTTCGACAGTCTCTTCGACAGTCTCTTCATCCGATTTTTTAATGGGTGTTTTTTCTATATAAGGTATATTTACCTCATTCTCTAAACCTTTAAAATCTATGTAATAATTTTCCCCTAATAACTCTATCATTATTTTAAATTTAATTTTTTATAAAGCTCTTTGAATTCTCCAATATTTTTTATTGTATATTCTGACTCGATATTTTTATTGTAAGTTGTTTCACATTTAACTACTATTTTATTTTTTGGTGGGAACATAATATGGTTTGGGTTTGAGGTCACTAAAATATCTACCTCATCCCACATAGTATTTAATGTAATATTAGAATAGAATTTAATTTTTTCAACTAAACACCCATATTTAGATAAGAAAAATAATGTAGCTGGTTTCGATTTTGTTATTTCATCTGACACAATTAACACTTCATGGTCATCTCTTAGTTCTTCATACGATTCATTTAAATAATTAAAGGTAGATGAGTTAATCGATGAGGAATGTCCAAATATCTGCATCGGAAAATCGACATAGAAAAAATCAAATAAGTCGTCCTTATGTTTAAACTTAAAATGTTTATCTAATGCGTCCAAGTCGGTCACAGGTAAATCCAACTCATAATTAAAATCCTCCTGTACAATCTCTTCGACAAATTCATTAATCTCTTCATCGTATGAAGATACATTATCCACTTCATATTCATCAATATAATGTTTTTGGTATAATTGTTCCGCCTTTAAAAAGGTATCTCTTAATACTCCATTAATGTCAATACCTATTCTCATTTGTCGTATCTATCTAATATTTTACTAATTAATGGATTTCTTATGATATCCTTATTTTCAAAATCATATGTCCCAACCCCATCTAAATTCTTAAACTTAATTGTGGCATCATATAGTCCTGATTGTGTTTTATCTTTATATCTATCTGTTTGGTCGACATCTCCCGATATGAAAAATTTACTATTAAACCCAATACGAGTTAATAATAATTTCATTTGTGACGGTGTTGAGTTTTGTGCTTCTTCAAAGATTAAAATAGAGTTATCAATATTCATACCTCTCATATACGCGAGGGCAAAAATCTCTATTATATCGTTACTTTTTAATTTTTCTCTAACCTCTTTTCCAACTATCTTATTAAGTAGGTAATACGATGGAAAGATATATGGGTCTAATTTCTCTTCAAGATTACCGGGTAATGACCCAAGTTTCTCTTCCGCTTCAACCGCGGGTCTGACAATTATTATTTTCTCATAAGAATTATTGTCTTCCATTAATAACTCAACAGCCGCTTTCATAGCAATATATGACTTACCAACACCTGCAGGTCCTGTACATATAGTAATTTCATTATTTTTTAATACCGAATGATAGTCTTTTTGACTATCTGTTAGGTATTTTTTTCTAGGTTTCTTACCGATAATATCTTTAATTATCGATTTCTTATTCGTTTTTGTATTATCAGTCACTCTTTTTTTAGGTTTTATCATGTAAATTATATTCTTATTTTATCTTGTTGATTTTATATTTTGTAAGACATCCATCCAATGGTCACACATTTCGTGCATCAGTGATTCAAAGGTATATTCTGGTTTCCACCCAAATACGTCCCTTAATTTAGTTGAATCACCTTTTAGATACGGTAATTCTTCTGGTCTAAGAAATTTAGGGTTTTGTGTTACATAATCATTATAATCTAAATCTAAATATGAGAATACAACTGCACACATTTCTCTGACTGAGTGTGTTTCCATTGTTGACACAACAAAGTCGTCAGGTTCACTATGATTAGAAATCATATGCATAGCTCTAACATAATCTTTAGAATGACCCCAATCTCTATATGAGTCCATATTACCAAGTTCTAAACTATCTTGTTGACCAAGCTTGATTGCGCAAGCCGCCTTAACAACCTTATTAGTTACGAAATTACTACCTCTTCTTGGTGATTCATGATTAAATAAAATACCATTTACCGCATTTAATCCATAAGCACGTCTATAGTGTCTTACAATATTATATCCAAATACTTTAGAACAACCATAAGGAGATACTGGATTCATCACTGTTGTTTCTCTTTGGAACTTATCGTCCTCAACAGTTAGTCCGAACATTTCAGATGAAGACGCTTGATAGAAACTAGCCTTTGGACAAATTCTTCTGTATGCTTCTAACATATTTATTACCCCTACGGCATTACTTTGAACCGTAAATTGCGGTATGTCATAACTTACTCTAACATGACTTTGTGCTGCTAAATTGTAAATTTCATCTGGCATAATTTCAGTTAATAATCTTTCAATAGATGTTTGGTCTAATAAGTCACCATAATGCGTATATACGTTATCACTTTTAATTGACTCACTTAACCTTGCCGATTGATTTTCTGAGGTTGAGTTCCTTCTAACCATTCCGTGAACCTCATATCCTAAAGATAAAAGATACTCTGTTAGATACGAACCATCTTGACCGTTAATGCCTGTTATAAATGCTTTTGTTTTACTCATAATTTAATTAATTTTTATTCTATTATTAGATAGGTAATATTCTTTCATACTATTTAAAAATTTTCATTTGTGTTAGGTCTGGCCAGTCTGTAACTACCCATTGTCTAGGTTCTGTTTCAATAGCATCTTTCAGTTTATCTAAACCTTTTTGTGCTGTCTCTGGAGTCATATAGTAATGATAACCCATTGTTTCAATATCTTGTTCTCTCCAAGGTATATTTGGTAGTCTACCATCATATGACATTTTCTTTAACATTTTAGCATCAGATTCATTGTCGCATAATATCATACCACCTCTACCTAGACTTAAATGTTTTTGGAATTGGAAACTTAAGGACATTAATGTGTTTGGGACGTAACTACCCCTTTCCCAAAGTACTGCAGCATCGATGATTCTTTTATCATCATAGTTAAGGGTATAATAATCTTCCCATTTCTCATCTCGCCATTCTAATTCTATACCTAATTTGTTAGATAAAAATGGGACTGAAATATATGTCCTTTTTGGGACATTAATTTTTTCTGTGTTGGTTAACCTTAGACATAATTCTATACCATGTGTACAACAATCAACCGCCACCGCGTAAGGGGCGCCAAAAAACTTAGCCACCTCTACTTCAAACTCGGTTATTGTGTTAAAATCCATTTTTATTTTAAAAATACCGATAATCTGTAATTAAGTAAATATTAGTTATAAGAATAGACAATTTTATTTAATGAAATTGGTATAGATAAAATCTTCTGCAATTAACATGTCGATACTGATTTGGTAGTTTTCTTTAACTGCCCTTATTTTACTTTGGTATACTTCAAAAGATAAGTCCTCGATTTTAAAATTATCGTCTAAGATTATAATCCCATCCTTATTAAAAAACTCACCAATATTTGACATACCGTAATAAATTGGGACCGTTCCTGTCATAAAACAATCGGTAATCTTCTCAGTGAACATATTAGAGTATGTTGCATTCTCCATAGCGAATGAAAAACAATAGTCCCTAAGACCATCAGACTTATTAACAATTGGGTTAAATCCTCTTCCGTAATGGTCACAATTACCTGAAAATTTATTTATCATTTGTTGTCTTATTTTGTGTTCCTCACACATCACCTTGTTGGACGCAATCATTGAAACTAATTTAGTTTTATCGTAAATCTTCCCATAGGGTAAAAATGATTTAGCACTGCATAATGTTAATACGAAGATATTAGAAACTTTAATTAATTCAACATCATGCGTAAATACAGATATGAAGTTTTGTTTTAAGTGTTCTATATTGTTAACACACCATTTATATAAATCACTATTAATTGTTTTAGATTCACATAACCACCCGTAGTTCTTTGTTGATGGGATTGAGATTGACCTTAACGCATTATCTATATAAATTGAAGTCGGTGATGTGTGATTTCCTTTAACCCATTCAATATACTTAGGTTCAAACGTGTTTGTTGATAGTGTGTGTTGAAACCCACCACCTATCATATTTATTGGTTGTTTATACATCTGAAACGATTATACATAATGAAATCGTCATTGTAAATCGTTCTAATTATTTTTTGTACGTTTAGGTTAGTTTCTATATAATCGTTGAGTATTTTTGAAATTTCATCTTCACCTTTGTTATCATACCCAACACCAATAGAAAGATTGTATTTATGTTTAAGTTTATTAAAGTCTTCATCTAATGTTTCTTGGATTAACACCTCATCAATATCATATATTGTTAATCCCCTGTCTGATAGAAAATCTGTTTGCGGTAATGTTACCGCATCATAAAAATTACCGTCTTTAATATAATCCAAAAATAACTTAAAACTGGTTATTGGTTTTTCCTTTTCTTTAAAAAAATCAGTTTCTTTTGTTATATGTATTGGGTGTTTATTTATGAAACCATTATCCTCTAACCTTAAAAGATATTGGTAAATTGATACAACCCTTTTCATTGGGTCTCTGATTACGCATAATGTGGTAATGTCTCTATCTTTTATGTCTGACCAATTATAATATTTACCACGCATATTTAATGCGTTTCTCATAGATATAGAGGCATTTTTATAAATATGGATTAATGCAAAATGTTTATCATCATCAACAAAACAACCGTCTAATTTATAGTTCCTCATAACCTAACTTTTTAGCTTTCTCTATTATTTTAGACCCATCTATTTTCTTAATCAACACGGCTGGGTTACCTTTATAGATACCCCATTCTTCTGTATCACCAATCAATAAACTACCCGCAGTTAATAAAACACCTCTCCTTAATATGGTCCCTGGCATTACAATCGCATTACTTCCAACATTAGAAAATGGTTCCATTATAATGGGTTTTATTATTTGTCTTCCCTTTAATTCGTATGGTATAAGGCACCCGAATAAACCACTATCATCAAACCTATCTGAACCACATACCATTCTAGCACCAGCCATTATATTATTAAAACCTTTAACTATTAGTTTACCACCCCCACCACCAATACAGGTGACATGTGGACCTATATGGACGTAGTTACCAATATCCATAGATGTGGTACAATGAAACCCATAATCAATAGCGACATGATTACCAATAGACACTAAGTTAGGTCTGGTGATATTTACATTCTTATCAATAAAAATATCATCACCATATTGTTTAAATTCTTCAAACATAATAAACTTTTTTAATTGTATCTGATTTCACAATAGATGTCGTACTTAGACTACTAACCCCTTTAATTAAATAACCACATTTAGCTAATGAAAGCATATCTAAGAATGAATCAACCCAAAAATTTTCACTTAAATGGTTTAGTCTTAAGAAATTATTATATTGATTCCCCGTGTCAATTTCACTATTATGTCTATTAGAGATTATGTTTGTTATTATATCATATTCGCCTTCTAATTTAACTATTGATTCGGCATTGTCACTAGCGATAAAAATATTTGAATTCTCAGTCTCTTTGATAACACTATTAATTTTATTTAAATATTGACCAAAATTTCTAACACCATATTCATTCTTGTGTAATGTATTCATATCTGTTAATCTAATATGAACACCAATGGTGTTTTCGTTGATATTAGGGTTAACTCGTTCTAACACTGAACCCTTAATTTTAACCTTATCAAATATATAATATAAAAATTTTAAGTCTGGCGACTCTGACATTCTAATAGAGGTTTTTATAGAGTAGTCGGCTTGTAACACAACATCATAACTATCAAATTTTTCTTGTTCAAGAACATAATCAAATAAGTTATCAATACTATTAGGCGTACTTTCAAGATAAATTGATGACACTTCGCTTAGGGATACATTATTATTTGTACAATACTGTTTTATCGTTTGGATTATTAATATTACCTTAGCAAAAATTCCCGCATTATTTGCAATTACCTTTATTCTCATACCTTAATACATTCTATATTTAAACTAATTAGTTTACCATTATTCTTATCCATATGTGGGATATAAGATTGTGAATGGTCATCATGTTGCGAGTGCTCAGTTTCTCTCCAATCATAAAGTTTGACATTAATAAAACCACAACTACGTAACACTAACTTTAATGACTCAAAATCATAAGTTGTCTTATGATAGATGATATTCCCATCCATACCCATTTTACCATATAATGGACCAACAATACCCTCTATGTCTATTTTACCATCATTATATAATTTAGTTATACAATAGAAATCTGGAGTTGCGATTCTTAAAACCCCACCAACCTTTAAGGTACGTTTCCATTCTTCTAAAACATCTCTAATTTCATCTCTATTAAAATACGCTATAACGTGTGACGCATAAATAATGTCGATTGAACCATCTTCAATCATTGGTAATTCGATAATGTTGGATTTAAAGTCAAGATGTCTATAATCACCATCATCAATATGAGTCCAATCAGAACCGAAATCTCTCCACCCACAACCTAAATGTAATTTACTTTTTTTCATCTAATATTTTTATCAATTCTTCTTTAATGTGAATATTATTTTTTATGTGACAGTTATTATCTGATAATTCACTTGTTAAAAAACCATCATTATTAATATATTTATTATATACATCAAAAAATCTTAAACCTGTTTCTAAACATTTCTCTTTTAATTTTTGATTCATATATATAGTATACATTTTTCTATCTTCATCTGTTCCCAAGGATGGTAACGCACTCTTACCAATCATCCATATATTATCTGGATGTTCTCTTTCTACTGGTGGTACAACATTATATACAAAAACTAACTCTTTACTATGATTACCAACATTTAATTTGATAGTATCAAAATATGTATTAACAATATTATCAATTGCGTCAGTCCAGTTTGGTTTAAATTTATTAATGTGACATCTACAATCTATTTCACCGAAACAAAAAATTAAAATATCATTTGGAGAGCTATATTTAACCACTATATTTTTATCACGACCAAAACTAAACATTAATTTAGGACCTAACCAATTAGTTATAATATTTAATCCGTTAATATTAATAGATTCCCATCCGCCATGTTCAGATGCGTGACTATCACCGTAGGTTCTTAATGTTCTCATTATTATTATTTACCCCATGATTCCCAAACAAATGGGTAATCAAAATTTAATTTATACCCTAGTTTGATTAAGTCTTCCCTAATTTTATTTCTCTTATTTTCACAATCATCAATGCCTAAATGAAATTGTACTTGTACGTTTTTAAATTTATTAATCACCCCAGTTTCAATCATTTTCTCTAATAATATATATTCATCACCTTCTATATTGATTTGTATCAAATCAACGAAATCTAAACCCCATTTAGATAACAATGTTTCCATACTATTAAAGGTTACCTTAATGCCTTCACCTTTAACTATGTTGGATGATGTTCCGTCTCCATCCATATAAATGATACCTTCAGAATCCTCAGGCGATATACCAACGTTTAATAAATTAACTTTATCGTTATCACTAAATTTCTTTACCATCCCTTCGTGGAATTGTTCAATGGGTTCGATGATGTATACTTTAGGGTCGTACTTATCGATTATCTGTTGAGCCCACACACCCGTGTAACCCCCCAAATCCATAACAACCGAATCACCATTTAGTGGGTATGTTATGTTGTGAGTATAATCGCCCTTATCCCTAAACCACCTTTGTATTTCTATATTATTTAATGTCATATTACTCATTTAATTTGGGTTTTTATGTAAATCTAATATTGTAGGGTAAGTAGATTTATCGTCAATATCTACTGGAGGGTATTGATTCAAAGATTCTCCGTGAAAGTAACATCCATATTTAGTACCCCATGTGGACATCTTACCAAATCTTTCTTCCATTTCTTTAAGCCCCTCTTCTCCGTATTTATTATTAGTAAAGTTTACATCGCCAGTATACCCCCATTGTGATGGGTTCCTATAAGGAAATAGTTTATATTTTTTACTGACTAAACTAATTATTGTTTCATCGTGTCTATTTTCAATAAATCCGTCATAATTAGGTTTACCTAATTCGTTAGGTGAGTCAGTTATAATTCTATAATCTTTACCATATTCATAACATTCTGAAATAAACTTTCTACTAAAGTCATTTTTTTTTAATAAAAACCAACCACCAACTCTGGCTCCGCTATGTGTATATTCCACAGAATCTGTATCAGTTAGTATGAAAGCATCTCTTTTAGCCCACACATAATTCATTAGGTTTTGCCTAAAAGTCATTACAGATAAATCATCTCGTTCAAAAACGTCAATAAGTTTGTCTATAGTGTCAATAAACTTAGAACCTGAGTCAGCATAAAAAATATAAGTATCTTCAGGTATAGATTCGTCATTTAATAACCTATTTGTAAAATGAAACTTCCATAACCAATATCCGGCACCTCTTCTTTGATTTAAAATATGTTTATATTTTTCATAGAATATAGGGTCGATGTCTTTTTTACCATATTCATATACTTTATCAAAACCACCAACACCCATACCTGTTTCAGTATTAAGTTTTTGTGACCTTAAAAACATATTATGGGCATAATTAAATAATATTTTCATATTATATAATAGTTTTGTCTAATATCTGTCCCTCATAAGGGCCAGTTTTATATTCATAGACAATTGTATCGTCTTCTAAAATAAGGTATGTATGACCACCACCTAAAGTGAAACTAGCGTCTCCAGCTTCCAATATTGGTTTTGCGATTAACGTATCGTCAATATCATAAAATTGACATTCAACACTTCCTCTAATAACAACCCAAGATTCTTGAGCGATTTGTTTTGGGTAATGCCTATCTTTGAAGATATGTTTATGTGGTGGAAAGGTTTTACCCTCACTCATTTTCAATGATGCACATTGAATGAAATTATCTGCTGGTACAATTTCTTGTCTACCATCAAATTCACTTAATCGATAAATCATATGTAATAACTTATCTGGTTCAACTTTAGAATATATTTTTTCCATTTTTTATATTTTTATCCACGATTCAGGTAATATATCACTAGTATCGTGATTAATCGCCGAACCAAACCATTTATTAGGTCCAACAACGACTTTATTATTATTCTCATTTAACCAAGCCCCCCACCAAGAAAATGATGAGTTAGATATGATATTGTTATCACATAATGACATTAGATATATTTCAATATAGTCCTTTTCATTATCGATGTAAACAATATTATCCCCTTTTAAGTTACTTTTACACCATTCAATATCGTCACTGAATACAACAAATGTTTCTGTTTTATCTTTTAGTAACTCCATACTTTTGTTGTAGTATTCTAAAGATTGTACTGGATGATGGTTTGGATAATTTATAAAATCACCACGTCTAATGTGTATCGATGTGGTATTACCATTAACAATATCACTATACTTCTCATTAATTATATTAATGATTTTTGAGGTTGGTTTAATGAAGTCTATAATAGACTGTCTATTATGTGCAAAGTATTTTTCACTTTGGAAGAATCCATCAATAATAACATCAGTATCGAATGGTGGTAATTGTACAAAGTTAAATGGATATTTAACCACATTGTTGGTTGTTGTAGGTATTACTTCAAGATTTATTAATAAGTCCATATATTCTCCACTATAATTAAGTGATGGGTTATAGGTCGTATCTGAGTTTAAATAGTGTAAGTGTGAGTCTAAATTCGGAAATGAACATTCAGTATGGTTATCAATAGATATTGATTTCGCAGCCGCAATTTGAAAGAACATATTACCCAAACCACCTTTTAAATTAATATATATCATCTTAAATACTGATTACTTAATTAACCAATTATAGTCTAAAGTTTGATTTTGAATGTCACTAAACCCAACTCTTTGCTTTGCAATTGCGGGGTAAAAGCAGTATACATTAAATATCTTTTGTAAGTTAGCGTATTGGACATCTATTGGTTCCGATAACTTAGGTAAATTATTTAGTATCACATCAAACATAGTGTTTTTAATACCTACACAATGTGTGGTGTAAGTGTTATGTATTTTACTAACTTTATTGTTAATTAACATTGGTGGTTTATCTCCCATATGAGTATTATGATTACCTCCAAAATATAACATATCCCAATCTTCAGGTAATTGACTAAAATAATCACCAATATTATTAACCTCATCCTCGAAAATTACGTCATCTTCTAAAATTAAAATAGATGAGTGATTTTTTTCTTTAGCTTTTTTTATAATCTCAATATTAGTCAGTATTAATCCAAGAGCACCTGGTTCAACCTTAGTCTTATAGTCTGACATGTTTAGTGTACTACCATCAACCGCAGAAACACGCTCAACGCCCTCTATACCCCATTTAGTTAACTCTGTAACGCACTCATCCCATCTGTTTTTTCTCTTATCTAAGTTAACACAGTATGTTTTATCAAAAAAATCTGTTATTTTATTCATAGTTTAATATTTTTTCCATTATGGTCTTATACAATTTCTGTTGATTTTTATTGGCTTCGGTCGACACTGACCCATCTTTTTCATGGTGAAAATAAATAAATAGTCCTTTATTTATGTGTTTACCGGTGTATTCCTTTTTCATCATCTTTAACCAAAAATGGTAATCTTCCCACCCTTGTAATGTAGTGTCGTATCCACCTACGGTCTCGTATGCTTCTCGAGAATACATAGATGAGTTTACAATAAAGGGTCCTTGTAGTAATCTCTCTTTTGACCACTCAGGTCTTTTCTCTAACCCTTGAGTTTCACCAACGTGTATCGTATCACAATATACTGGACTAATTTTAGGGTTTCTACTTATGATATTAACCCCCGATTTAAGGTATCCCGGTAAAATCATATCGTCAGCATCTAAAGGTAGTATGTATTCACCCTTACCCTCTCTTACTGCGATATTTCTAGTATCTGAAACTCCCGTGTTTTCTTTATGTATGATACTTATACCGTCTTGACTCTCTAATGAATCTAACTTCATTAAACAATATTTATCATCTGAACCATCATTTACTATCGTAATTTCAAAATTAGTGTAATCTTGATTATAAACTGAGTGTAATGTCGGGTTTAATCTTTTGGCGTAATTATAAATTGGCATTGCTAACGTAACCAACGGTTCACCTTTCTTTATTGGTTTTTTATTAAATTTAGTAGGTAAAAGTATTGGTAATTTATCTTTGTACATACTTAAGAATTTTAACCGATTATTTTCCCATTTATCATTTGTTTGACCTATTGATAAGTGAGTAATTCTTACATCATAAAATACCCCAATTTTAACACCACTAATATGATTTTTAAAACTAAATCCTAAGTCATAAAAATGGAACCCATCAAATGATTCATCAAAAGTATGCTTTATTTTAGTTTTGTCTAAGGCAATAAAAAGTCCATCAACAATTACTGTGTCGTCTAATTTATTCCCTTTTGACTCACTATATTGATTAGTCCATTTTTTTTCTCCCTGTTGGTGATTAACGATACCTAACATTTCTTCACTAATTTCCCACCATCTAGCCGATTCAGGAAAAAACTTAGTACCCGCAACCCCTAAAATTCCATATTCAGGATTCCTTTTAAAGTGTTTTAATACCTTGTTACCCCAATTCTTTTTTTCAAAATATAAATCATCATGACATAGTACAACAATGTCATTATTTGCTTTTTCTAAAATTATGTTATATACCTCACTTAAGGAGTGTGTGCCTGGATTTTCAAAAGGAATAACTTCCACTTTATGAATACCACAAGACTTTTCAATATAATCTTTAAATTCGGGGTTAATTTTTTTTGTACTATATCCTATCGTTAACATAATCTATTAAAGTTTAATTTCCCGTTGACCCAAATCCCTTTTCATTACGGTCTTTTTGTTTAATGTCTTTAACTCGTTTTAATATAACATCACGACCTTGTACTACAGGGCAAATAACTGCTTGAGCTATCTTATCTCCGAATTCGATAGTTTGAATCATATTACTCATATTAATTAAGATTACTTTGATTTCTCCAGTATAACCCTCGTCAACAGTACCTGGAGTATTTAATACAGTTATTCCCTTTTTTAATGCAATTCCACTTTTAGGTCTTACTTGTACCTCACATCTAGTTGGTACATCAATATGTAACCCTGTAGACACTAACGCTCTTTCAAGTGGACCTAATACTAATCTTTCATTAGCTCTTAAATCAAAACCCGAATCACTATCATAATGATATTTGGGTTCAGGATTAATTGAGTTATATGAAAACTCAATTTCTTTTGGTTCAAATCCTTTATGGGTAAAAGAATCTTCTAACGCCTCGTAATCGATACCAAAAGATTCTAACATTGCTTGTGGGTCGGACATGTCAACATCACTAAATTGTTTTTTAATATCATTTAATTTAGATAATTCGTCTTTTAATTTATTTAATTTACCTAACATATCTTAATTTAATTTATATATTTTTTTAACTAATTCGACTAATACATTCACATCTTTCTCACAATATTTGGAAATCGATTCTAATTCATTATTATTCCAATATGTGTCATGGACTAAGTTTCCGGTAATAGTTCCTGTTTTAGGACTATCAATACCCATAGATACACACATTAAATCTAATGAGGATATACCAAAATTATTACCAAATTGCCATATCTCTTTAGTGTCTAACGCCTTTATTTCCCATGGTTTAGTATTGTATGATGGTAATAATTTTGGAGGTAGGATATTATTAGTTAAGAATCGTTTTCCTAGTGTTGGGATATCAAAAAACTTAATATTATGACCACATAAATAAAATCCTAATTTATCCACTTTATTTAGTAGGTCTTTAACTTTAATAAGTAATGATTTCTCATCATCCTCTGCGAAGGTTTGAGTATGTATCTCATCATTAGGTGTTATAAATGAAAAGGAGGCAACAATAATTTTAGAAAATTCAGCAACTAATGCCGCTTTGTTAATAAAAATATCTTCAGGGCTATTATCTTTTTGGTCGGGATATTTTTTTATAAACCAGTCTAAATAACTATCAAAAAGTCTTGCTAATTCGGGTCTATTTTTTTTAAGTGAGGGTAGGTCTTTTTCAATACCTACTGTCTCTAAATCGAAAAATAGTAATTTGTTTAATGGTAAGTCTATCATTTTACTAAGGTTTTATATATTTGTGCTCTTGTTTTTGTTACAACATTAAGGTCGTAAGTATCTTTTACCGTCTCATATAATCTTTCACCTAAATCTTCAGCCCATGAAGGGTTAACTATTAGTTTTTTCATAAATTTACCCCAATCGGAATGATTTCGAGATTCGTTTATTAAAAGAGCGTTACCGTCAACAAACTCACCATTCTTTAATGCATGATTTAAATCTATAGTATATGGTCCAACATTGGAGGCAATTATAGCTTTTTTATAGAATCCCGCTTCAATAACTTTTAATTGTGATTTCATTCTATTAAACATATGATTCTTAATTGGTGCCAATGATACGTCAAATTTTGCATAATTCTTAGCATATGAAGTCACAGGTTGAGTCCATACTCTATGGTAAAATTCTTCATCATTATATGGTTGTTGTTTATAACTTAATAGATATTTTTTATAATCCTCATTAATTGATGAGTAATTATTTGTAAAAATTTTCTCGTATTCCGCCCAAACGGTCTCTTCAGGTTTAATGTCTCTTTGTTTTTGATTACCAGTTTGTTTGTCTATTTCAGTCACTGAACCTCTTACATCAAACCCACATAAGTATAAATCGTATTTATCCACTAACGAGGCATTCTTACTAAAAGCATCTCCTAATATTTTTAAATCGTGTAAATGTGAGGAACCACCCAACCATCCAAACCTTAATTTATCTGAAGGTTCAGTCTTATGCTTAAATTGTGGTTCGTTAGGGTTAATTGCATTTGGGATAATAAATACATTTTTATTAATTTTTTTTATCTCTTGAGCAAATAACTCGGTAGTTGTCGTCACATATTGTGCCGCCTTTACATTATCTCTAATTTTTTCATGTAACTTACTGTTCATAATTAGTGCATGTGCAGGATGCTCTTTCCCTGGTAACCAATAATCATCAACATCACATACTGTTACGATACCCCACTTATGTAATTTTTCAATGAGTATAGGTGTCTCGGTATATTCTTTGGTTATTGTTCTATGGAAATGTACCATATCATAACTCTTCCAAAAATTATCATCATTAATTTTTGGTTCATAATCAATATCGATATGAAAATCATTAGGATTTTGATTTTGTAAGAAAATATGGGGTTCTACTGAGCGAAATTTACCTACTCCTGTTCTGTCGGATGGTAATACTAATATTCTAATTTTTGACATATACTTTAATTTTACTCAAAGTATAGTAAAAGAATTTTAATAAGAAAAGGTATTTCTACTGTTTTACCTTTCTAATTTTAAGAACTTTCCCTTCGAATATATGATTACCAACTCTAAGAGATAATATTTCATTAGTCTTTTTTGTTGATTCAGATATTAGACCAGCATTTGTTAGTTCTTCTTTAATTACGTCTTTTACCGTATCACGGACAACATCTCTAATCATTTGTCTTAACTCAGTATCTGTATTAGACCTAACAGTCTCATTTAATTGGTTAGGTGGTACTTGACTAACGTCAATTGGTTTCGGAGTGTTATTCCCCATTAAACGAGCCGCTCCTTCAATTATTTCATTAGACAGAACTTGACCTCCATTAGAGTTTGGTTGAGTAATCGGATTTTCAAGCATTAATCTTTTAATGTCGTCAGGTAATTTAGAGTTTTGTATCGCACTTTCACTTGCCATTCCATTATTATTATATGTTTGTTGTGGTTGTGGTTGTTGTGGTTGTGGTTGTTGTGGTTGTGGTAATATATTATCAGGGATATTATAGGTAGAGTTAATATTTTCATTTAACGGTAAACCTCCATTAGAAGAGTTTCTAGGCGAATTTATATTCTTATCCATTATTTTTTTTGCTACTGCTAGCTTTTGCATCAAATCACTCATATTGTTAGGTATTAAATTTTGCGTTTAAAATTACACTAGACATACTGTTATCCCCGTTAGGGTTATAATTCGGTCTAGGTTCATTAAAGGTACTCATAGTGTTTTTATAAGTAAATATTTTATCAACTCTGAATAATCTCCATCCAGGTAGCGGTTTTTCACCAATACTAGCAGTATGGGATGCACCTTCGGTATCCCAAGCCCTTAAGACCATATTATTACCCCCTTTACTTTTTCCAAGACAAACAGGTTCTATGGTTCTTAGACCTTTACCTCCTGGTTCATCTCCATCATAATAAATGGTAACCACATTCTTATTTCTTATTGATTTTTCAATATCATTAAGAGATGCAATTTCGTTTAAAATTACTTTGAATGTGTTTAAAAGATTCATTAAAGGTCGAAGTTAGGATAAGGGTTATCTGAACTAAATTTATCAATCTTAAGGTTCTCGGTTCTAGCTAATATATCCGTAGACGTACCTACTTTCTGATTATATACATCTAAAAATTGAGAGGTTCCTCTACCAATTTTATCTCCATCAGCCATAGCGTCAGGATGTTGTGGTGAATAAAGGTCACTATTCGGTGAAAAATCATTCTTAGGGAATAATTTACTTCTCTCAGCCTCCGCAAATGAGGATAAGTTATTCTCAGGTTGAGCGAAGTTTAGTTTGTCATTTTGTGTTGCCATTATATTAAGGTTTTCATTATTTGGTTTATTTGTTTAATCTGTTCAGTAACAGATGTGTCATATTTATTAATTCCCTTTTCATGTCTTTTATTTGGGCTAACTACAACACCATCTTTAGTGTGGTATTTAATATACTCATTTTCCATACCACTTCCTGATTTGGCTCTCTTACCAATATCTAAAGTTAATCTCCAATGGTCTAAAACATGATTACACCATGTTTTCATTCTTTCTCCACCATTTAAAATAAAAGGAGAATCTTCTTTATTACCACTATAATTATCAAACCAACTCTTAATTCTTTTTAATCGTTGGTAGTTAACTATACCACCACTCCTTAGTTCTTTATTTCTATTATAACCTTCAGTATTACTATCGGCATCGACACTATCAAAACACTGAGACAAATAATTGTTAAGTGAGTTAGGTAGTTTTACTTTTCTATCGTATAAATCTTTATTCATTTTTAAATATTCTAAGTAATTCATTTGTTGAGATACCATCCATAGATGCTAACTTTTTTAATGATTTAATATTTCTCAATAATATTGGCGATATTTTTTTAGAAATTTTTAAGTCTTTATCTTCTGATTTAGTCACTAATACATCGTCTGCCATCCTTAATAACTCCTCTTTACTAAGTATTTTACCTTTTTCTGTTAATCTCCCCTTCATTACGAAATCCTTTTTTTTCTTAAAAGGTGAGGAATTATCTAATCTTTTATTTTTACCCATTTCTTCAGCCCTACCCTTAGCATCTTCTTCATCAAAACCTAATTCATCAATAAAAAATGCAATAGTTTCTTCCGCATCCATAAATTTAGTTTCATCATAACCGAAAGCATCTTCCATATCTTCCTCATTAATCTCTCTATTTTCGACACTCTCACCATAATAAACTCGGTATCCTCTTGTTAGCGGGTCTTGAGTTATACGGGCCATTGCGACTGTTTTATCCATAGTATCACTTCCTTTAGCGCTAACATTAGGGTCTAATATAGGTATTTTAGAACTTAGCATGGTACCATCGTAATCTATCAACTCATCTAATTCCCCTTCAGGTGTAGATTTTTTAATAATTGATAAAAAAGATTTATGGGTATCGCAAGGCATAAAGGTTTTTCTTTTATGTTTATGTGTTCCCTGACATCCTAATTCCTTTGAAGCTTTCTCAGCTCCTTCCTTTGTTTTATAAAGATATGACTTCATAGGTTCTTTTTTACTATAAATACAACGAACAAAGTATTTATCTATAAAACCATTCATGGCAACTCAGAATATTAATAATTATAATTTTAATCGATACGACATACGTTTAGATAGTAGTAGCTATTTTGACCTTACGATTGCTTCGGATGAAAGAGATTATGATGAAGAGGTAGTTTTTTCTAACCAATTAATTGCCAAGACAGACGGTAATCGATTACCAGTCTATATTGATTTGTCATCAAACTTGTCCAACCAAAAAATGAGGTTGTTATGGGATGTTAATTATTCTGCAAATACCTTAGTATCTGAAAATTATTATAACCCAAGTAATACTGATTTATCTTGTGAAACGGCAACCACTGTTTGTGATATTGGATTAGTAGGTACGGATAATGGTTTATATGATAAAATGACTGGCCAGAGCCTTACATTCACTATGGGTATTAACGATATTGAAAAATTTAATCCTCATTATTACGACCGTAGGTTAAAACTACATCCAGTGACCTCATATGTCGATTGGCCAAATCATAGATTCTCCGGTAATTCAAAAACAGTATATAATATTGTTTCAAAAGATGATACGAAAGCAGGATATTATAATGAATTGTACGGTGGATTCTATCAAGGATTTTATAAATTATATGGTTATGATTATGAAGTATTTCCTGAAAGAGTGAATAAGGGATGGACTATGGAAACCATAATAAAACCTAGACAAAGAGAAGAATATCAAATTCAACCATCGGAAGTTTACTTAAATAAAATCTATCCTAATAACTCAGGTATGTTTTTCTTTTTTGGTGCGCGAGCAGAGAATAAGTATTATCATCCTGCATTTGGAGATATACAGTCAGTTAATAGTTTTACTTGTAATGACGATATAGATGTTATCGGTAAAGTTTCTGGATGGACATACACTCGGGTAACTAAGGGTTTAGGTGATTGTATTAAAACATGTGCATGTGCAAATACTGGAGTTACAAACTCAAACTGTTTTAATGTTTTTCCTACTTCAGGTAGTACTGTTAAACATAATACAAGTCCTTGTGGTGCATATAATACTGAAATTACAAATCCTCCTGTTGACCCAGGTATGGATATATTCTCAAATGCAATGGCGATACGGTTAAGTGGTGACCCTAAAAATCCACATATTTGTGTTAAATATATTAAATTAACGGGTGATTGTGTCACCACAGGTAGTTGTGGGACAACAGGATTAACCTACTCATCAGGATATTGTATTAATGAAATTTGTTCAATTAGAGGAATATATGATGATTGTGAATACGATAGTGTGCTTTGTTATACGGCAAATACAGAAGAGAGATGGGTTATGTTCTCAGCGGTATTTGAAAGATATGAAACTTTAGAGAGTAAGTGCGATTTAATTAATTGGGGAGGTCTAGGAGATATACGAGAAATGTTATATCCATCTGCCATTAATGGAGCCGCCTATAACTTAATTATGCCCCCTCAAACACATGAAGGAGGGGTAAAGGAGCAGAAAAAGAATATAACCGAATTAAATAGAAAGTGGTTAAGGGAAAAAGATAGACGTATGGGGTTACTTAAACTATATGTTAATGGTTATTTATTTATGGTTATTGAAGATTTTGAGGAGGTTATACCTCGTGAATTAAATACTCAAAAAGAAAAACAATTAGGTATACCATTTAATATAAGTTGGGGTGGCGGGACACAAGGACTTAGAGAAAGTCTAATGTTTAGCGCGTGTACGGCAACTGAAGGTGATTATATACAAGACCCTGAGTCTATGCCAAATGAAACTTTATCGGGAACTTCATTATCAGGATTAACGACTAATATATTATTAGAACCTAATTTTGGTGGTACATTTATGGGAGGTATTTCACAATTTAGAATGTATACTGAACCTTTATCGACCCCACAAATACAACATAATTATCGACACTCAAGAGTTAAGTATGATTTATATGATTTTTGGTGTTCCGATTGTTATAGTTGTTTATTAGATTGTTATTTTGACTTTAAAGCTAATAAAGTCGCATGTGATTATGATTACATAATAAATGAATTAACCTGTGATTTCGGATTTAATATTATTAATTAATGGAATTTTTTATAAAAAAAAATAGCACACTGCCAGTTATAAAGGTACAAATAGTTAAGGACGGTCGTTTAAGTTTTCGTGAATTTGATGATTTAACTAAAACCTCGACAATCACATTTTCTATGAAGAATGAGGAAACAAATGTTTACTATGTTCTCGACAGACCAACACAGACGATGATAAAGGAATCGACAGGAGATGGTAATGAGGACGAATATTTCGTTTACTACCAACTTACTGCTCATGAAACAAGACAAATTGGTGGATATATATGTGAATTTAAAATAAGTAATGAACAAGGTATTACCATATTACCGAGAAGAAAGGGTCTTGTTGTCAATATAATTGACTCTTTCAGTGTTCCTGACCTATGTTGTAAGCCAAGTAATAATTAAAAAATATATAGTTATAACCTAAAAAGATATGGAATTTTTTATTAGACAAAATAGTGAACTACCGATTTTAAAAATGCAAGTGGTAAAAGATGGTAGAACAAATGCCAATAAAGTATTTGATAAGGACCTTGATACCGCAACTATTCGGTTTTCGATGAAAAACGAATTGAACGGTATTCCTAAAATACTAATGAACAATGCATATCTTACTGAGAAAACACAAATGAATCCCGATTCACCAATAGAATATTACATTTATTATAAGTGGGGAAGTAGAGATACAAATACAAAAGGTAGATTTGTGGGAGAGTTTCACATAGTTAATTCTATGGGCGAACTAATAGCACCAATAAGAGAAAATTTATACATTAACATAATTTAAGACATGAGTAATAACGTAAGAAGAAGAAAAAATTTAGTAATTGAAAGATTAAATCGTAGATTATTGGGAGAATCGGAAATGGATTGTCCAAAATCCACTCAAGATTTGGAATTAAACACCAAAAATAGAGATTCATCCATTAAATCAGAACATATAAAATATGGACCATTAAATGTTGATGAATCTGGTGATTATTGGAAAGATTTGGCTAACCATTGGGACACTACAGAATCTGCGGCTAAAAAATCTTTATGTGGTAACTGTGTTGCGTTTGACATATCAGAAAGAATGGATAAATGTATGCCCGGAGTAACATCAGACGAAGACGGTCGTTTAGGTTATTGTTGGATGCACAATTTTAAATGTCACTCCGCTAGAACTTGTTATACGTGGGCAAAAGGTGGTCCAATTAATAAGGATAAAGTTTCTTATGAATGGCAAGAAAGAAATACATAATAGTTTGACAATAATATAATTGTTATTTATATTTTGTTTAAGTGTCAAAGAGTAATCGTATCATCACGATATGAGAAAATATCTCAGACGGTAAAACAAACATAATGGTATCACAAGAAGAAATTGAGAAGTTCCTCAATGGGGAAGACCCTGAAAAATACATAGTAGCTTTAGAATATGATTACCCATCAGGTAAAATATTCAAAGTAATCCAACATCCAGAACAAGGTAAAGTAATTAAATCAGACACATTTGTCCCATTCGCATGGGTAGGTGACTTACATGGTATTAATTTCTACGGAGGTTCTAAATCCTCTCAAAAACAAGCGATGTCTACACATGGAATTGTAATTGAAAAATTAGATACCCATGGAGATGAAAGAATGGAACAAGGATTAAAGTTCTTAGTTAAGACTACCAAAACATATAGTAATCTTGTTAATTTTTTTAAAGCCGGAGGTTTAGACCCATGGAATAGAGAAACATCAGGTAATATTATGATATTACCACCAACGGAACAATATTTAGTACAAAAAAGTAAAAGACTGTTTAAAGGTTTTGATGAGTACGATGAGGTACATCGTTTCGTTTTTGATATCGAGACAACAGGACTTTCACCTGAAGAGAGTAGTATTTTCTTAATTGGTATGAAAGACAATAAGGGTTTCGAAAAAGTAATAGCATGCGAAAATGAAGAAGAGGAACGTAAGGTCATTATAGAGTTTTTCGATACTATAGCGTATTTAAAACCTTCACTGGTTGGGGGATATAATTCCGCATTCTTTGATTTCCCATTTATACTTCGTAGAGCTGAAATACTAGGATTAAACATTAAAAAGATTTCAAAAACTTTAAATCCTAAACAAAGTCTTAGACAAAAAGACGGTATGTTAAAACTAGCCAATGAGATGGAACCCTTTGTTCAAACAATGATGTGGGGGTATAATATTATAGATATCGCGCATGCCGTTCGTAGAACTCAAGCCATTAACTCAGACATTAAAAGTTGGGGTCTAAAATATATTACAAAATTTATTGGAGCAGAGACCGAGAATCGTGTTTATGTTGAGGGAGATAAGATAGGTAAAATATATTTTGATAATAAAGACTATTACTTTAACCCTAAAACGGGAGGATATAAAGAAGTTGGTTCACCGGGAACGGAAGATTTAATGGATAAATTTCCTGGTCATTATGAAAAAGTTAATGGAAATTATATTATTGAAAGATACCTTTACGATGATATTCAAGAGACAATGATTGTGGATGAGGAGTTCAATCAAGCGAACTTCCTACTATCAAAGTTAGTTCCTACCACTTATGAAAGATTGTCAACTATGGGGACGGCAACACTATGGAAGATGATTATGGCGGCATGGTCATATAAACATAATTTAGCGATACCTAAAAAGGGAGAAAAACGACCATTTACAGGTGGGTTATCAAGATTATTAGCGGTAGGGTATTCTACAGACGTATTAAAATTAGATTACTCTTCACTATATCCCTCAATTCAGTTAGTTCATAATGTATTCCCTAAGTGTGATGTTACAGGAGCAATGAAAAGCATATTAAAACACTTTAGAGATACACGTATAACATATAAAAAATTAGCGTCAGACCTTTATGAGTCAAACCCTGAATTGTCTAAAAAATACAACAGAAAACAATTACCGATTAAGATTTTTATTAATGCGTTTTTTGGTTCATTATCCGCCCCACATGTGTTTCCGTGGGGAGATATGGATATGGGAGAACAAATCACTTGTACAGGAAGACAATATCTTAGACAAATGATTATGTGGTTTATGGAGAAAGGTTATAATCCTTTAGTAATGGATACGGATGGGGTTAACTTTTCATCACCTAAAGGTATCGATTCTCACACCTATATCGGTAAAGGACTTAATGGTTTGGTTATAGAAGGGAAGGAATATAAAGGTACCGAAGCGGATGTTGCAGAATATAACGATATATTCATGAGAGGTGAGATGGGGTTAGATACGGACGGAGTATGGCCATCAACAATAAATGTGGCTCGTAAAAACTATGCGTTACTGACCGCATCAGGTAAGGTTAAATTAACAGGTAACAGTATTAAATCTAAAAAATTACAAACATATGTTGCCGAGTTTTTGGACCATGGTCTTAGATTATTATTGGACGGTAAGGGTCACGAGTTTTTAGACTTTTATTATAGTTATGTTGAAAAAATATATAACCGAGAAATACCACTATCTAAAGTGGCTAACAAATCGCGTGTTAAACAAAGTATAAAAGACTATAAACTTCATATGACTAAAAGAACCAAATCAGGTTCTTTAATGTCGAGACAAGCGCATATGGAGTTGGCTATCGCTCATAATTTAACTGTCGGATTAGGAGATACAATCCATTACGTCAATAATGGTGAAAGAAAATCCCATGGAGATGTTCAGAAAAAGAATATTTGGCACGGTACCGCAGCCGATAAGAGAATCTATAAATCGACACATGGGGTTGCTATGCCACCTGATGATACGGAAATTGTACTGAATTGTTATTTAATTGATGATGATGAACTTAAAAATCAACCTGATAAGTTAGGGGAATACAACATTGCTCGATATATGGCGGCGTTTAATAAACGTGTTGAGCCATTAACGGTAGTATTTGACCCTGAGATACGTGATGAGATATTAATTGATGTTCCTGAGGATAGACCCTTTTTCACTAAAACTCAGACTAAATTAGTTAGAGGATTCCCTCGTAGAGATGGTGACCAAGATACTTTAGATGAGGTATTAACAATGGCAGATACTGAAGTAAAATTTTGGAATGATGTAAAAATTGACCCGTTCTATATGTATCTCGATAATACTATAGGATTAGTCAGTGGTGAATATGTTGAAAAAAATAAAAAAATTATGAGTTCTTTATCCCATCAGACGACATAACATACCAATTATCGATAATAAATCTTAATTCTACAGACGCAAACTTTTCGAGTTGAATTTCCTCATATTCTTCATCGATTAGTTTGTTTGTTTTAATTATAGCCTCCGACATTGCTTTAATTGTTAAGTGTTCGGTAGTTGTCTCATCTAAAACTATGGTACATATATCAGAATATTTTACCACAATATACCCTTCACCCTTCGTTTTATAGGTTGAGCCTTTAACTATAATACTATCCGATATTTCTTTTTTCTTACCATACACGATTTTTGTGATTGGATATGATTTAACAATACCCATAATTATATTACATATATTTGTCGTGGCATTGCACGATAAGTTAATGTTTTATTAAGGTTTTCCGCTAGTAATGCCTCTCTTTCCATCATTTTTTCAGGTCTTAACCTTTCTAGTCTTAAGGTTAATTCTTCTATAAGTTTACTTTTCTCATCTTTTGACTCAGTTAATAAAGAATCATATTCTAATGTAACTTCAGAGTCAGGAGTTTTTAAGTTACCACTAAATTTACCTCTAACACGTCCTAAGGTTTCCTTTACATATGCAACAAACCATTTTCTTACCCACGTCTGTGCGGGACTATTTAACTCATCCCACTTCATTTCATCTATAGGGATATCAGAAGGTAACCTAACAATATCAGGGTTTTTAGCTAAACAATCTTCTCTATCGTTAGTTTCATAATACCAATACCATACACGGTATTCGTTATTTTGCATATTACCAAAATCAAACTTACCTCCAGGTACATTAAAAAGGTGTAATGCCTTTTTACCTTCAGGTAATGCCGTGACTCTATAAGTTAATTCACCACCAATAAGTCTTCTTTTAATATTAATATCTTGCATTCTAAGTAAGATATCAAATGCGGGAGTAATCATGTAATTACCGCCTGAACCCATTTGTGACATACCAGCACCACCACCTAATCCAACACCTCCCATACCACCAAATCCACCCATAAATGGGTCAAAAAAGGCGGCGTCTAATTCAGCTCTAGTAAACCATAAAAGTTCGTTAAGTTCTCTACCTGCCGGTATTTCATATATTTGTTGGTTTGGAATTAGAGAAATATAATCTTTCTTTAAAACAGAATCACCACCAGCTTGTAATCCGACAATTTTTGAGTAGGAGTAAGTATATTGTGTTTCCCAATCTAAAGAACGAGTAGTCAATGCTCTTGTTACCGATTGTTCGTCTAAATTTAGTCCATATAGTGAAGTCCATTGTGATTCTATTAACCAATCATTCACGTATTGGGCATAATCTTGAATTGATAACTCAAGTAGTGAGTCCATCATTTCATCTTCTATTTCTATGCTACGTATTGGAGCACCTAATAGATGTTTAATTCGTGTATATAGTTTCGTTCTTTGTGGTTCATTAATTATGGACATAGCTATGGTTTATCTATAAATATTAACAAAATAGGATTTATCTAATTAATGTATTCAGAGGACTCATTAAAAACATATCTTCCATTAATAATTTTAGTTGATGAGTTATCAAAAATCTTAGTACCTAATTTATTATTATGAAAAACTAAGTAGTCTGTTTTATATGGTTTTACATTCGCGGTACCATATACAATGACCTTACCATTTTTATTACTAACTCGATTAAATGGTTTAATTTGTATTGTTTTAATACCTTCACCTAAATCGACAGTCGCGTCAATACCTTTAATCATATCATCAACACCACCTAATTCACCTACCTTTTTAACCTTATCCGTCTTAAATAGTTCTTTTAATTTAACCACGGCATCGACTTCTCTCTTATCCCCAAAACGATTAGTTTTATCTAATCCTGACATAACTGTTTTAAATGTTGGGGATTCTGAATCAAATATTTTATATCTTAATTCCACTAAATATTTATTAAATCGGTCTACTTCAGTTTGTTCTTCTTTACGGTTTTTGTTGTTAAAATTAATTGCGTCAACCCCATATTTTTTCAAATATTGGTTAGTGTCATTAACTAAAGTACAAAATGCGGTATAGTTTGTATTTAATTTATTAATGACTGAACGACCTTTTTGTTCATAATCATAAACCCCTGACATCTGACCTATATCATATTTATTTTTCTCGTACCAATATTCGGAAAATACTTCCTTAAGAATATCCATAATAGTATGCATGAATCTTCTTTTAATTTCAGGATTAGTATTAAATAGTCTTCGGTACCCTTGTACTTGATTTCTATTACAACCAGCACTTGCCCCTTCAAAAATAATGGTTTTAACTTGAGTGACCTCGTCTAATTTTTTCTTAGTTCTTAATCCATATAATTCATTAACAAAATCCCAATTAACCACTGACCAAAAATTTTTGACATATTCGTCTCTTTTATTACGATATTTTAAGTAATACGCATGTTCCCATGTGTCTATACCTAAAAGTGGGTACCCCCCATTTTTAATTACATCCATTAATGGATTATCCTGATTAGTAGTAGACATAACCTTTAATTTGCCTGTGTTAGTCAATACTAACCAAGTCCATCCTGAACCAAAATTCTTAAGGGATTCATTACTAAATATTCTTTTAAATTTAGAAAAATCACCAAAATCACTGATTATTTTTTTATAAATCTCTCCTTGAGCTCTTTGTGTTTTAGGAGATAACATTTTCCAAAATAAAGAGTGATTAAACGCTCCTCCAGCGTTATTTCTTACGGTTTCACTATACCTTGAGACTCCTTTAATTATTTGTTCTAAATCAACTCCATTATTAACTTTTTTAACTAATGCGTTATTTAATTTCTTTACGTATCCTTTATAGTGTTTGTTATAGTGTATATCCATAGTTTCTGAATCTATAAATCTTTCTAAGGCAGAATAAGAGTACGGTAATTTTTCAATACCAATATTTTCCATTTCTTTTAATATTTCTTTGTGGGGGTTGCGAGGTTGATTCGTCTATTTGATATAGATTACCTCGACTTTTTATTTTATGTTCAATTAACGAGATTTTACTTTTTAATCTTTTGAACTTCATTTTTATCTTTTTATTATAAATAATGGTAATTAATAAACTTTTATCGTCTTACCGAAATTTCATTTATAATTTGTTCCATTATATCTCCTTTATTTTCATTATCTCCCATTACTGTCTCGAAAATATTTTTTTTTCGGGACAAGATATCATAAATAACTCCCTCGATAGAGTTTTCAAAAATAGGGTAAAATACCGAAACATTAGATTTTTGGCCATATCTATACGCCCTATCTTCTGCCTGTGCGTGGTCAGATGGTACAAAGGATAAATCATTCATAATTACGGCCTCTGCAGCTGTCAAGGTTATACCAACACCGGCAGCTTTTAAATTACCAACAAAAACTTTAATCTTATCGTTTTCTTGAAATTGGTCAACAGAATTTTGTCTGGCAACTTTACTCATAGACCCATCTAACTTTACTGCTGATTTACCAAAGTGGTCAACTATCCTATTTAATGTATCAGTAAAGTTAGTAAAGACGATTACCTTTTTACCTTGTTCAATAATATTTTCAACCAACTCACAGGTTGATTTAACTTTATTTTCGGCAATAACTTGACGAACCTTCATTAATTTCGAGAACTGAACAGTTAATGATTTTTTTTCACTATCATCTTCAACCCAATTATAATACTCCCCCATTAAAGCCATATACTCTTTAGATTTTAAGTTAAGGTAAACTGGTGTGATTATTTTATCGGGTAAGTCTAATATGTCTTGTTTTAACCTTCGTAATACGTGTGTTTTAGTTCTATCCCTTAGCTCGGTTAGGTTTGACGAACCCGTTACATTCCATATTCTACGATTACCCACATTAAATTGGTATCCTTCACAATATCGGATAGCATAAGCCATCCAATTATACGCCACAGGGGATTCCACTAAATTTAATAGATTATAATAATTAATCGGTCGGGAGGTCATTGGAGTGCCCGTGAGTAACCATACTTTACCTATTGAATTAATAATGTCATTAATTAATTTAGTTCTTTTAGCTTGTACATTTTGAATATAGTGAGCCTCATCAACAATTACTAAATCAAATCCTTCCTGTAATATTATAGAGTCCTCTTTATTTTTTATGTCATGAAAATTCTTTAGTATGTCATAGTTCATAATAACAAAGTCAGCACTCTCCCATTTTTTACCCTCAACTATAGATATTGATTTATCGGTGTAGTTTTGTATTTCTCTTTTCCAATTAATTTTTAATGATGCGGGACAGACAATTAATACTCTCTCAATTCCTGACTCCAAAGCAGCAATTACTGCCGATGTGGTTTTACCTAACCCCATATCGTCAGCTAAAATATATTTATTATGTGTGGCTAGTTTCTCAATAGCCTCTTTTTGATGTTCCAACGGAGGTCTATGTGAGTAATCGTCATATGAGATATCGACTTGATTATTTTCCTGTGTTTTTATAAGGGCGACTCTTGGTAACCAAAATGAGTGTAACTTCTCATTTTCAAATATTTTACCCCAAATATGAAATGCTTTATCTTTTTCAACTAAAAGTTTCTCAATATAAATTTTTTCAGGTACTTTTGTCAATAACTTGTCCTCCATCATTTTTTTACCAAAATAACTATCTAAATCTACCCATCTTCTAGCTATCTTAGGAGTTAATGTATGATTGATAATTATATAGTCTGATTGTGCTCTTGTTAATTTAAAATGTTTTAATTCTTTAAATTTTTTTTGAATTGACAGTATGTGGTTATTGAACCCATCATATACTTCTAGTATACGTTGAGCCCTTACCTCTGGTATTTTTGATAACTTATCGTTCTTACTTTCCATATTGAAATACTTATAATATAACTATAAACATACTATTTATCAATATATGAGTAACAGAAAAATACCAATCACTAGATTAGAGAAGTTTTTTGGGTCTGAAGACTTTGACTTAGAGCAAAGTATGGGACGCGAATGGCTTGAGGGGGATATGAATTTTACTTTAGTATTATACAGGATTGACCGTCAAAAAACTAAAACAGACAATGTCTATGGTGAGACAGAAGAAGATGGTATTAAATATTTACCTCCTGTAGAGTTTAGGGGTTACGTAACTATTGAGTCACCTGATAATATAGATTACGCGAACTCTAAACTATCGCAGATGGAGCCAGGTAATTTAAAGGTTGGGGTATACCAAGAGACATTAGATGAATTGGAAGTTGATGTCGAGTATGGTGATTATATTGGTTATTATGAAACTGAAAATAGAGTTAGGTATTATTCGGTAGTAAATGACGGTCGTGTTGTTAGTGACAATAAACACACTTATGGTGGGTTTAAACCGTTCTATAGAAGTATAATCGCCTCTCCAGTTAATGACGGAGAATTTAGAGGGATATGAAAAAATTAATAAAAGAAATAAATTTAATTAAGAGACATATGGTACATATGTGTGAAGGTATAGAGGGCGAAAAAGTTGTGTGTGATAATTGTGAGTGGTCTTGGGATTTAAGTGACGGTGGGGATGACCCATATATTTGTCATAAATGTGGTAACGATAATCAAGAGGTAAACTATGTAGGTGAAAAAGTTATGGTTTATTATAATTTACATAAACACACATTTTCAGTTTCATATAAGGGTAAAATTGTTATGTATGCCGATTACGTTAAATTAATGGACGTAGAGTTTAGAGTTAGACAGGGAGGAAAAGAAAAAGTAAGAAATGAAATGAGAAAAAATGTACATGCCTTTGTTATAGGTACTTTAACCGACTTTTGCACTTACCCGTGTGAAGAACTACCTAATGAACCAAATGAGAATATCATAACATATAATCCTTACAAGTACGATTCATTTGTTAAAAAAGATACTGAAGAGCCAATATTTAAAGCAAATGAAGTTCAGATGATTAATTCTAAAAATAAAGTATTTTTTATTAGTGAAATTACAAAATAATGGCATTACCTAAAAACATAAAGAAACATTTACCGTTAACACCTGATAAAATTTTACATCAGAGAAGAGAAGAGTTATTAGAACAAATTCAAGAAAACGGTACTTATTTACCTAAATCAATATTACATGCAGATTTAGATATGGGTATGTTAGAGTTTGTTAAAAATGATTTAGAAGTTTCTGTAAGTGGTAAAAGAATTAATACCGTAGATTTAATTATAACCACACAAAATTGGGCTCAATTTACTGAGACGTGGAAATTTCAAGATTTAGATAAAAATATTAAACCTCCCTTTGTTGCCACAGTTAGAAATCCGGATGTTAAGTTTGGGACTAATCCATCATTACAGTATACCATACCAAATAGGAAACAATTTTATTATGCTAAGGTACCAACGTGGGACGGTCAAAGAAAAGGTATGGATATATATAAAATACCTCAACCAGTACCTGTCGATATTACTTATAATGTTAAAATTTTCTGTAGTAAAATGAGGCACTTAAATGATTTTAATAAAAAAGTATTACAAACATTTTCATCGAGACAAGCATATACGGAAATAAAGGGTCATTATATTCCAATTATATTAAACAGTTCTTCTGACGAATCAGTATTAGAAATCGAAAAGAGAAAGTACTATGTTCAAAATTATGAATTTTTAATGATGGGATTCTTGCTAGATGAAGATGAGTTCGAAGTGTCACCAGCAATCTCAAGAACCTCAACGGTATTAGAAGTAGAAACCTTTAGTTCTAAACGAAGAGCTAAAAAATATCCTGCAAATCCTAAGAATTTTGATTTAAATATTTTATTTAATCCCGGAATTAGTGCTCTGACTGAAACATATCGTTATCAGGTTAATTTATCGATATTAGAATCTAAGAATATTGCGAGTTACTCCGTATATATTAACGATAATTACATTGGTGATGATATAGATATAATTAAGGTTTCGACAAATGATTTAATTAAGATTGAGATTATAAAAGATGATATTACTAAATCAGGAACATTAATATCTAAGGCGACTTTACTATAGTTCCTCGCCATATATGTCAGTAATTTTCTTACAATTATCTTCAATTAACCGTTCTAAAAACTTATATATCTTAAATCCGTGTTTATTACAGTAACTCTTTAGTAACTCGTGAGATTCAGGAGAGATTTTTATATTCTTTATTTTATCCATAGACGTTTTTTTTTAAAGGTAGAAAAAAGGTAGAATTTTTTCCTACTTATAATAAGTATCCTCATTCTGTAATAGTGTTTTCGTGTTTTACTTAATATTTATAGTTAAATAAAATTAGAAAATAATTACACAATGGCACAAACTAACAAAGTATTCGTCTCTCCTGGTGTTTACACATCAGAAAGAGATTTAAGTTTTGTAGCGCAAAGCGTGGGTGTAACAACTCTTGGTTTAGTAGGTGAAACAATTTCGGGTCCAGCATTCGAGCCAATTTTCATCACAAACTATGACGAGTTCCAATCTTACTTCGGCGGTACAAATCCAACTAAATTCATAAATACTCAGATACCAAAGTACGAGGCGGCTTACATAGCTAAGTCATATTTACAACAATCAAATCAATTGTTTGTAACAAGAGTACTTGGTTTATCAGGATATGACGCAGGACCGTCATGGTCTATAACGACTGTAGGTAACTTAGATAGTACAGGAGCGACCGTAACTTCAGTTTCGTCAGCTTACACTATTACATTCTCAGGAACTTCAGGTACATCGACAAGTATTCAGGTTACTGATTACTCATCATTACCGACATCAATAACTGATGTTATAACAAACCCATACACCACATATACTGGTGGTCTATCAACCATACTTGGAGACATGAACGGATATTTGTATTCGGAAATTGTGCTTCCATCAACTTCAGGAACTACTTCATATTTTTGGGGAGCAGTAAGTTCAACTACATTTAATGATGTAACGGGCGCTACACCTAACTATGTAGGAAATACGAATGTTTTAGAGGTTAATAATATTTCATTCGAAAATTGTGTTTTAAATGCGTCGGTTAATGACCCATGGTATTATGCGTTATTTACGGAAACTAATAATATATATAACGGAACAGGATTCGGTATGGGAGTAGCTACACTTATTAATACAGTAGGTGCGACTTATACAGGAACCGCAGAGATTTATGTTACTAGTTACACAGGAACACCAATTACAGAATATCACGATGTAGTTGTCGGTACATTACGTTCAAGAGGTATTGATACATACACGACTGATGATGGACCAGTATATGAAGTGTCAGGTTTAACAAGCGCAGTTATTGACTCATCAGGAGCATACTCCGCGATAACAACAAACCCATTCGCGTCTTTTGTGGTATCAGCACAAACTAACGATGGAGATATTTTTACCTTCAATACCTCATTTAATTTATCTAAAGCAAATTATATATCTAAAGTGTTTGGTAAATCTAATTTTTCTAAATTGAAAAGTGAGGTACCATTATTTTTAGAAGAAGAATATAACACACTATTAAATACAGGTTATCGTTTAGGTAAGATTAGAGGTTTAAATACTTCATTCACATCGCTACCAAGTGCAAGACAGGATACTTCAAATACTAGTATCGGTTGGTATCTGGATAGATATCAGACACCTGAAACTCCGTACTTAGTGTCGGAACTTAGAGGTAATCAAGTTTACGATATGTTTAAATTCCTTACAATTTCAGATGGTAATTCTGCAAATAGAGAAATTAAAATATCAATAATTAATATATCATTTAACCAAGGCACATTTGATGTTGCAGTACGTGATTTCTTTGATACGGATGCTAATCCTGTTGTTTTAGAAAAATTCACTAACTGTACGATGGATATGAATCAAAATAGTTTCATAGCTAAAAAAATTGGTACGTCTAATGGAGATTTCGAATTGAAGTCAAGATATATTATGGTAGAAATGAATGAGGATGCACCTTACGATTCATTACCTTGTGGTTTCCGTGGATACCAAACAAGACAATACTCGGGAGTTAATTCACCATTCTTAGAATATAAAACTAAATACGATAAACCAGGTGAGGTCATTTGGAATCCACCATTTGGTAATGCAGCAGGAACGGATAATGAAACTAGAAGTTCAGGTGATAGAGTTAGAAGAACTTACTTAGGTGTTTCAAACACAGCAGGTATTGATTCTGACTTCTTCCAATATAAAGGAAAACAAAACCCTGTTAATTTAGCAACTGCTACTGACTCACAACCATGGGCTTACTTAACTAAGGGGTTCCATATGGATTCAGGAGCAACTGTAGTTCTTATACCAGCTGGATATACTACTTCGGGTGAAACGTCATTTGAAGTTGGCGATGCGTCGTTTAATACTGAACCACAAGAAGGTAGTCCTTATTTTAGATTAAATTCGCGTAAATTCACTGTGGCACCTAAAGGTGGTTTTGATGGATGGGACATATATCGAGAGTATAGAACTAATGGGGATAGATATCAATTAGGGGCTGCTGGATTCAGAAAAGGAGCTGCACCATCTATAAGTTATCCAACCGCGACAGGGTGGGGAGCGTTTAAACAAATAACAGGACCTGACCAATTGACTTGGGCGAATACCGATTATTACGCTTACTTATGGGCACAATACACCTTCTTAAATCCTGAAGCAGTTAACATTAACGTGTTTACTACTCCAGGGATTGATATGGTTAATAACTCAAATCTTGTTGAATCAGCAATTGATATGGTTGAAAATGATAGGTCAGACTCGGTATATATTTGTACAACACCTGATTATCAAATGTTCACACCAACATTAGGTGATTTTGATACTAATTTTATATACCCAGAAGAAGCGGTAGATAATTTAACGGATACGGGTATTGATTCAAATTATACCGCAAGTTACTATCCGTGGATATTGACTAGAGACTCCGTTAATAATACACAAATTTATCTACCACCAACAGGTGAGGTTGTTAGAAACTTAGCGTTAACAGATAATATCGCTTTCCCATGGTTTGCATCCGCAGGTTATACGAGAGGGTTAGTTAACTCTATTAAAGCTCGTAAAAAGTTGACACAAGAAGATAGAGATACGTTATATAAAGGTAGATTAAACCCAATAGCTACCTTCTCTGATGTTGGTACGGTAATATGGGGTAACAAAACGTTACAAGTTAAGGAATCTGCACTTGATAGAATAAATGTTAGAAGATTGTTATTACAAGCTCGTAAATTAATTTCCGCAGTGGCAGTAAGATTATTGTTTGAACAAAATGACGAACAAGTAAGACAAGAATTCTTAGACTCAGTAAATCCAATATTAGATAGTATCAGAAGAGATAGAGGTTTAATTGATTTTAGAGTGACAGTTTCTAATACACCTGAGGATTTAGACTCAAATACGTTAACAGGTAAGATTTACTTGAAACCAACAAGAGCTCTTGAATTCATAGATATTGAATTTTTGATTACTCCGACAGGAGCATCATTTGAAGATATTTAAACTTAGACTATTTATATTACTGAGGGGGATTAATTTCCCCCTCATAGCCAATTAAAATTTTAAACAAAAAAAAATGGAATTTAATAAAAAAACACTTAACGAAGCATTAGAGATTAAATCTACTGGTGGAAAGTCTTTCTCTAAGAATCCTCAAAATATCGTTATTTCTGAGACACAATTAGAGAGGTTAATTGAAAAGATTAACAAAAAAAAATAAATGAGTTATGAGTTTGAAGAGGGTAATAAAAGAGTTTTATAAAGAAAAACAATTATGTGAAGGGTTTGACCCTGAAGGTAATCCTGATTTAAAGTATTACGCCTTTGATTGGGATGATAATATTATGATTATGCCAACACAGTTAATAGTTTCCACTGATGAAGGTAAGGAGATAGGTATGTCCACTGAAGACTTTGCTAACTATAGAGGTGTACTTGGTAAGGAACCGTTCGAATATAAGGGTGAAAATATTATAGGATATGCGAGTGACTCCTATAGAAATTTCGGGGTTAAGGGGGATAAGTCATTTATTATTGATTCGTTGATTGCAAAACCAGGACCATCATGGGACGATTTTGTAGAAGCTATAAATGGAGGTTCAATATTTTCAATAATCACTGCTAGAGGTCATACTCCATCCGTTCTTCGTGACGCAATTTATAATATGATAGTAACCGACCATAACGGGATTAGTAAGGAGTCTTTAATACAAAACCTTAAGAAGTATCGTGATATGGACGGAAATGAAGAGTCAGACACTTCAATTATGATTAATGACTACTTAGATTTAAATAAATATTATCCTGTGACTTACGGAGAAGGGGAGGCTTCCAACCCTGAAGAAGGTAAGGTTAAGGCATTAAGAGAATTTATTACGTATGTTAGGGAAATGAGTAAGAGAATTGGAAAAAATGCGTTTCTTAAGAACGATATTAAAAACAACTTTATACCAACGATAGGATTCTCTGATGATGACCCAGGTAATGTAGAAACGATTAAATCCTTTCTAGATAAGGAATATAAAGATAAGCCAGTTAAAACATATTTAACTAAAGGAGGAGATAAAATAGAAGTTTAATAATAATTATTATTTTAAATGCTCTAGTATATTATTGAAAATAAAATAAAAGTAAATAGAAAAACATTTATGTTAGATATTTATAACTAAATAAACTAAAGAAAAATAAAACACAAATACTATGGCAGACTTATTAATGAAAATGCCCGTACCTTATGAACCAAAGAGAAAGAATAGGTTTATTCTATCATTCCCATCTTCACTAGGTATCAATTCTTGGTATGTTGAGTCTACATCAAGACCTAACGTCCAAATCGGGTCAACAGAAATTCCCTTTTTAAATACATCCACATATGTGGCTGGTAGGTTCACTTGGAACACTATAAACGTTACTTTCCGTGACCCAATTGGACCATCGGCATCACAAGCATTAATGGAATGGGTTCGTCTACACGCTGAGTCTGTTACAGGTCGTATGGGATACGCTGCAGGATATAAGAAAGATATTGACCTTGAGATGTTAGACCCAACAGGAGTTGCGGTTGAAAAATGGATACTACAAGGAACATTCTTAACCGATGTTAATTTCGATAGTTTAGGTTATAGTGATGATGCACTTGCTACGATTACGGCTACTTTACGTCCCGATAGATGTATTTTAGTTTATTAATATAAAACAAGTATTGATTATAAAAGAATTAATGATATAATATAAACCATAGGGGTCATTGAACTTCTATGGTTTTTTTATTAAGAGTAGACAATTATGGACCAAGGAAAACAATACGGGGAAATAAATATGGATTTACCACATGACGTGGTACGATTACCCTCTCAAGGTATTTTTTATACGAGTAAAAAGAAATCACTTAAGGTGGGTTATTTAACTGCTCAAGACGAAAATATATTACTGTCGACAGGAAATCCTAATTTGGTTATGACATTATTGAAGAATAAAATATATGAACCTGATTTTAATATTAATGAATTAATTGATGGTGATGCCGAAGCCATATTAATCTTTTTAAGAAACACTGCTTTTGGTAGTGATTATATTTTTAAATTAAAGGACCCTAAAACGGGTTCTGATTTTGAAACCACTATTCAATTAGATGAATTAAATATTTTACAACCTAAAATTAAACCGAATGAACAGGGTTTATTTGAAATGAACTTACCGAGAACGGGAGTTAGTGTTGTTTGTAAATTACTAAATGTCGGTGACACAAATGAGTTAACACGATTACATGAGAGTTATCCTGAAGGGGTAACCGTTCCTGTTATAACTAAACGATTAGAGAAACATGTTGTTTCAATCGATGGAGATACTAACAGAGAAACCATATCAACCTTTATTAATACGCTACCTATTATGGACTCCAAATTCATTAGGAACACAATGAGTTATTGTGAACCTAAATTGGACCTTAACAGGACAGTATCAGCCCCGTCAGGAGAAAAAGTGAATGTGCGTATCACTTTTGGGGCGGAGTTTTTTCGTCCTTTCTTCTGATTACCGGAGAACCATGCTTGATGAGTTCTATTATCTGAGTAAACATGTGAATATGTCATACTCTGACCTCATGATTATGCCTACTTACGAACGAAAATTTTTCATAAACAAACTTTCAACCGAGTTTGAAGAAAGAAATGATGAAATTGAAAAACAACGCAACAAATCACGTTCCTAAGTATTTATAATAAAAGAATAATATGTTTCAAGGAGTAAAAGATGACGTTGATGCGATAGCAAGCGGTATAGCGTTAGCGGATATCTCTTTAAAGGAGTTTGTCAAAAGACTTAAAAAAAGCGTTACTGGGGTAAAAGGGATTATTCAGCAGGCTGGACTTATCAATACTAAAACCGCAAATGCGGTTAGAGATTCTATTGGTCAAACTCGAGCGATTAGTAACGATGTCCAAAAAGTAATTGCTCAGGCAGCTAAGTCAACAATGCAAATCGGAGTAGGTGCTGAGAAAAATATTGAACTATTTGCGGCAATTAACACTGCTATGTTAAGAAATACTTATTTTACTGAACAACAAATCGTTAGATTCCAAGCCTTAGGGGTTAATGCTAATATGACAAGTGCTCAATTAGCCCAAATGGCCACATCATTCGATACCTTAGGGTATACTACAGACGAAGCGTTAAGTACTATGGAAGATATGACCAAACAAGCTAGGTCGTATGGTGTTAACGTTTCTTCATTTATGGGTAAAGTTAATGATAACTTAAAGTTAATGGTTACCTATAATTTTAAAGATGGTGTTAAAGGACTATCTAAAATGGTTGCTCAAGCACAAGCCCTAAGGATTGATATGAGTAAAACTGTGAGTTTTGCTGATGGTTTATTAGACCCCTCAAAGGCGATTGAAACCGCGGCAGGATTTCAAATGTTAGGTGGTTCCGTTGGTGCCTTAGGTGACCCATTTAAGTTACTTAATATGGCTCAAACAGACATGGAAGGGTTACAAGATAGTCTTGTTGAGATGGCGGCGGGGGCGGTTTCTTTTAATAAGGAATCTGGCGAATTTGATATTCCGATAACGCAAATGTATAGGTTAAGGGAAGCCGCTACATTAGCGGGAATGAACTATCAGGAGTTTTCCGAAATGGCAATGAACGCGGCTCAAAGAACTGAGAAGATTAAGTTATTAGACCAATTTCAAACGGTACCTGAAGAACAAAAAGAATTGATTGCTAGTTTGGGTAAAATAGGTAGTAACGGTAATTTAGAAATTACGATGCCTGATGGTACAGTTAAAAAAATTGGGCAAGGATTCAATGACTTGATAAACGATGATTATGCCGCATTACAAGGTATGTTAGATACCAATGCGATGTCAGAATTAGATGTGGCTAAAAAATCTATGGGGTATTTGAATCAAATTAAGGCGGCTCAAGATGCTATAATTAAGTTAACTACATTAAATTTAGTTCAATCTGGAGGGTTTGAAAACTTAAGTGAAAATATTTCAAAGTCACAACAACTCATGACTGACTCGTTCATGAAAAGAGAGGATGAGATTAAGTTACCTAATAGTATTACCGACGCAGTAACCTACTTAGAGACACAACTAAAGGTTACAGAACCCCAAGCGAAAGATATAACTGGTGCTGTTGTGAATGGTTTAGGTAAATTCAATGACGCAATGGAGAGTGTTGTTACCCAGATTAATAATACGGAATTTGCAGAGATTATTATAAAAAGCTTAAAAAATGGTTGGGAAAATGTTTCAGGGTTTTTAAGTGACCTTGACCTAATTAATATATTTCCGGATACTGTAAATATTAATGGAAATATTGACAGGAGTAATGAATCTGCTCCTACAATATTAAACGGAAATAATCTTGACAGGAGTAATGGTGTAGATGATGGAGGTATTGACAGGAGTAACTCTACCTCCGCGTTACAGACTATAAATAGCCAGTCATCTAACCAATCTCAACCTACA
>Ga0209709_10000219_pt1 | contig 55116 bp, 41 predicted proteins | sample ArcticOcean_MG_C_2_FD_187435 | JGI IMG/M metagenome (GOLD analysis project Ga0209709, IMG submission 187435) | Marine microbial communities from western Arctic Ocean - ArcticOcean_MG_CB4_136 (SPAdes) (version 2) | ecosystem: Environmental > Aquatic > Marine > Oceanic | place: Arctic Ocean... | reverse complement strand
CGAGGAAGATTTGCTTGAAAAAGATTATGCCATTGGTGAAATGGTAGACCAACACTGCCAAACGTTAGGCTTGCTAGTTAGGCCTTTCATCAATATCTGTATTATATCTCCGCCGCTCATTATCTCTCGGGAGCAGGTTGACGAGTTGGTCTCGATACTGCGCCATGGGCTTGAGTTAACCTTAACTGATTTACGCGACCAGGGTATCTGGGTAGACTGAAACAAAATAATCACTGTTATGACTAAAGTCAGCAGTAAAGTAGGGGTTTGAAATGGCTAATAAAGATGTTCCCAGCAGCTATTCCATGTTTGCCAATGTATACAGTTACATGGGTTTGCCACTCTCACGCAACATAGAGTCTGCCGATGTGGTGGTCATGGGTATCCCCTACGATATTGGCACCACTGGCCGTGCTGGGACACGACACGGCCCCCAAGGTGTGCGGTTGGCATCAGGAAACCTTCGTTGGGAAGAAAAACGCTGGCCCTGGCAATTTAGCGTTATGGACAGGCTCAAGGTTATTGACTATGGCGATTTAGAATTCAAACCCAGCGAATCGACTTCTATGATTGAAACCGTCGTTGAGCATGTAGGAGCGGTTCATGCCAAGGGTAAAAAGACGCTGTGCTTTGGTGGTGACCACTTTGTCACACTACCTCTATTGAGAGCGGCGCATCAGCATCATGGGGCTATGGCCCTGGTGCATTTTGACGCACATACCGACACCTACACACCAGAAGATGACGGATCGGATAATTATGATCATGGCTGCATGTTCTATCACGCACCCAAAGAGGGGCTTATTGACCCCGACTACTCGATTCAGGTTGGGATTCGCACTGAATACGACACCCAGAGCCATCTGTTTGAGGTTGTAGATGCAGCTGCCGCTAATGATTTGTCGAGCGCCGATCTGGTTGCTGCCATCAAACAGCGTGTCGGCAGCATGCCTGTCTATCTTACTTTTGATATTGACTGTCTTGACCCAGCCTATGCCCCCGGAACGGGCACACCCGTAGTGGGAGGCATCACGACCGACCGGGCTCTAAAGATAATTCGTGGTTTGCAGGGTTTGAATATTGTTGGTGCTGATGTTGTAGAGGTTGCGCCATCTTATGATCATGCTGAAATTACCGCCTTGGCAGCAGCGACTATCGGTTTAGAAATTCTTTATGTGATGGCATCTCAAGTAGACTAAAGCGGGGATCCTGAAACGCTTATAGTGCTAAAGAGTATTTATAAAAGTCGGTATCGCGCACATAGCCTAAAGACTCATAGAGTGACTGAGCCTGGATATTATCTCTCTCTGTTTCAAGGTCAATGCGTGAGGCACCAGTTTCCTTGGTGTAGGCCATAGCGCGATTCATGAGCGCTTTACCGATACCTAGTTGTCTGGCACTACTGTCTACATAAAGATCATACAGAACCACAATAGGTGTCGCATCGACGCTGCAAAATGTCGGGTAGAGCTGAGTGAACCCCAAGGCCTGACTGTCTGTATCCCAAGCAATAAAGATCACTGATGTATTAGTATTTAGCCTATCCACAATATACTGCTTAGCCAAAGTGAGATCTGGTTCCTCGCCATAAAACCGCCGGTAAAGATCAAATAACGCACTGGCTTTATCGGCGTCCTCCAAAGAGGCTCTGGTGACATTGATAACTGTCTGGGTATCCTTGGTGTTGCTATTTGGCCTAGGGGTCGGCATGTCATAACACCAAGGGAAAATACTGGCCAGAAAGCTACGGCATATATGGCGGGCATCATCACGATCGTAACCCTCTCCAGCAAACAGTATTTCGTTCCACATTTCATCGGTAAGTCCGGATATCGCATTGGCAATCGCCCGAGCGTTGATATCTATCTGTTTGTCGGCACTGTTAATGATATCTTCACAGAGGCCAAGAATGAGCTTGAAATTTTGCTGATCTAGATTGCCGCGTATAAGCTGGTAGTCTTCTCTACCTCGACTTTCTGAATCGAAGGCGTGCCACACGGCCATTTTTCGGTGTTCAGTAATATCGGGGTCTAAAGAGGCATCCATAATGGCGGCCAGACGTTTGGCAGGTTCAGGTCCAGCATTTTTAAGGGCTTTGGCAATGCTGTGATCAAATTCTTCTGAAACAAAGTTAAGTGTTTCCAGCAGTAAGGACTCTTTACTGTCAAAATGAAAGTTAACTGTTCCTGCTGTGAGGCCTGCAATAGAGCTGATTTTTGCTAAGGTCAATTTTGAAAGACCGAATTCAGCAATAGCGGTGATGGTGGCATCGATGAGTAGTTTGCGGCGTTCTTGATGAATGGATGGATTAGTAATTGGCATGCTATTTGATCCTAGACATCGACTTTATACGCCTGTTTAATTATCTATATGCCTGTATAGTGTGACACAGAGCAGTGATTAGCAACCCTTATTATCGTTTAAGCAACGCCACTAACGACAGGATGTATTGATCTATGACCTACACCTTACCTGGTCCAAAAACCGCCGCGAGACTCGTCTCTGGGAAAAAGCTTTTCCGTCATGGTTTGAACTATGACGCTGCAGCTGAACAGTCCGCTGCCAAGGGTTTTATTCCACCGGCACAAATTATTCTTGGTAAGACTAAAGGTGACTATGTCTGGGATCTGGACGGTAATCGGTTTACTGACTTCCAAAATGGTTGGGCGACTAACCCATTAGGCAATTGTCACTCAGAGATTTTAGAGGCAGTGCATGATGCCCATCAACGTTATGGTTATCACTGGGAGCATCCGTTGCGGTTTGAATTGGCAGAGCAGCTAGCCGAGATTATGCCCGGCAAGCAATTACCAAGGTTCACCTTTGAAGTGTCTGGTACTGAGGCAGTCGAGTCAGCGGTGCACACCGCGCTGTGCTATAAAAAGCGTCGCTACATTATTAGTTTTACCTCCTCTTTCCATGGTGCAGGTATTGGTACCAAAATGATCAGTGGCTACACCAGTGAGCACAATCTCTATATGGAACCCTGGGATGGAGCCGTAATTAAAGCGCCTTACCCTTACTCACAGAATATTCCTGCGGACATGACTCCAGAGCAGTATGTGAAATATTGTTTGTGGTATCTGGAGGAGCATATCCCTGAATACATTGTGCCAGCAGACAATATCGCCGCCATTATCGTTGAGCCTGGTTTGGCTGAGGGTGGCAACTGGATTCCTTCTCCTGAGTTTATACAGGGCATCAGACGTATTTGCGATAAGCATGACTGGCTGATGATCGTTGATGAAGTACTTACGGGTCTTGGCCGCACGGGTCGTATGTGGGGCATTGATCATTATGATGTCATACCCGATATGATGGTGGTTGGTAAAAACTTGTCTGGGGGTGTCGAGCCCTGTGCTGGCGTAGCTGCCCGCGATGAGATACTTGGCGATAACCCGCGCGCCAGTGCTGGCAGTACCTTTGCCGGCACGCCTGCTGGGTGTGCCGCGGGTCTAAAAACATTAGAGATTTTTCAGCGCGACGGTGTTATCGATCATGCGGCTGAATTGGCCGCCATCGCTGAGGAACGTATGGGCGACTGGCCAGAAAAATATACCATTGTTAGCGATGTGCGTTGTTTGGGTTTATTGATGGGTATTTCGTTTACTCACCCAGATAAAATGCAGTTTGGCGATGATTATGACGATAGCTTTGTTGCTCGTACCGTGCGTAATGAAATGCTCATTAATGGCGTCTGGGCTATTTGCGACACCGAGCCTACAGTGCGTATGTATCCGGCACTTAATATGGACAAGAAAGTCTTTGTGGAAGCGCTGGATATTATTGAAGCGGCTATTCAAACAGTGCAGAGCGGTGCGCCACTAGTGGGTGATTATCCCGCTATTCCCTCAGGTGTCACTGGGTTCTAATGTTCCATCTAGCCTTACACTTTGTTATTCCTGCTATTGTTGTCGGGCTATTTTTTCGACAGCGTTGGCAAATGGCCTACCTGCTGCTGATGGCGACGATGCTGGTGGATCTTGATCACCTACTAGCCAATCCAATCTATGACGCCAGCCGTTGTAGCATTGGTTTTCACCCGCTACATCAACCATGGTTTATAGGGCTTTATAGTGTGTTGTGTCTCGCACCAAAAACCCGGCTTATTGGAGTGGGCTTGATGATTCATATGGTATTAGATTCTATTGATTGCCAAGTTACCAATGGAATCTGGATAAATTAGGTCGGGCCATATTAATAGCTTTGGGTCTTTATTATTTAAAGCGAGGCTAAAATCGGCTTGTTTAGCATTTGATAAATTATTATCATAGGTTCCAGTTAGGAGTGAACCTATGAAAAGAAGAGACTTTATCACTAATTCAAGCATGGCAATTTCGGCTATGTTTTTCCCATCATGGAAAGGATATTCGGCTGAAAGTGAAATACCCACTGACTTGCTAGCAATCACTGGTGATGGTGAAAACTTCACACTAAAAAAGGCTGATATAGCAAACCTTAGGAAAAGCCTTAAGGGCACTCTGCTGTTGAAAGATGATAATGGATATGATGTCGCTAGATTGGTTAGAAATAGAGTCATCGATAGAAATCCGGCATTAATTGCTCAATGTGTTGATGAAACTGACATTCAAAAAGCTGTAAATTTTGCAAGAGAATTTAACCTCTTAACGGCAGTCAAATGCGGTGGTCATAGTGTTTCTGGGAAAGGCACATGTGACCAAGGCATTATCATTGATTTGTCTCCTTTTAGACGCAATCGTTTGGATATAGAAAACAGAAGGCTCTTTATTACGGGTGGCTCGTGGTTGGGTGATCTTGATGACGCAACAATTCCTTATGGACTTGGAACAACAGCAGGTACGGTTTCACACACAGGTGTTGGCGGTCTAGCAACAGGGGGAGGCTTTGGAAGATTGGGAAGAAAATACGGACTGACATTAGATAATATTAAAAGCATTCAAATTGTCACTGCTGACGGTCAATTACGTTATGCGGATGAGAATGAAAATGCTGACCTTTTTTGGGGAGTACGAGGCGGTGGTGGTAATTTTGGGATTGTTACAATGTTTGAATTTCAATTACACCCAATGAATAAACATGTTGTGGGTGGAAGAATCACATTCGACTTTTCACAAGTAAAACAGTTACTTAAATTTCATGCTGAACATTCATTGGAAGCTTCGGTAGATATGTATCAAGATCCTGTTGTTTTTGCTCCACCTATGGGATATGGAAATACAGTTTACTTTGATGTGTGTTATTCGGGCGCTATCGAAATGGCAGATAAAGCGTTTGAACCATTAAGAAAAGCGGGAAAAATAATACAGGATGATATAGATATTATTGATTATGCTGTACTGCAAAAAAGTGGTGATGACAATGACCCCAGAGGACGATCTCAATATCTAAAAGGCGGCTTCACAATTAACATCACTGATGGGCTGATAGATGCTATTGTTGATAATTTAGAATCCCACCCAGAGCGAGGAAGTATGGCATTTTTCCAACAAGCTGGTGGCAAAATCAATACTGTAGCTCCAGATGCAACAGCATTTCCTCATAGATACCCAGAACACAATTTGATTACTGGATCATTTTGGAAAAAAGGTGTTGATACAGCTCCACATATTGCATGGTCAAGAAGTTATTGGAAGCAAGTGTCTCCTTATACTGACGGCTTCTATATAAATGATGAATTCTCTGAAAGTCAAAAAGATGTCAATCTTAATTTTCTAGGTAATTATGAAAGACTCGTACAAATCAAGAATAAATATGATCCCACTAACTTATTTAGATTAAATGCAAATATTAAACCAACGGTTTAGTTCGTCGATCGACATGGTGGCTAACCGGCCAGCTGACGAGATTCTGCTGGTTTATGACCAGCAGTGTCCTGCATGCGATACCTATTGTCAGCATGTGGGCATCAAACAGTCGCTGGGGCCTTTGACCCTTATTGATGCGCGTCAGTCCAGTGATGTATTGGCAGAGATTACTGCGCAGGGTTTAGATGTTGATCAGGGCATGGTAGTAAAAATGAACGGTCAGTTGTATTACGGTGCTGTTGCGATGCAAGCACTGGCTCTAATGAGCAGCCGTACTGGAATTTTCAATCGTCTAAATTATTGGGTGTTTCGCTCGGCGATCGTCTCAGGGCTGTTATACCCACTGCTGAAGGTGTGCCGAAATTTGCTGCTAAAGAGTTTAGGCAGAACCAAGATCAACAACTTGGACGCCAGCGGCAATGAAAGGTTTTAGCCGGATTTTGTGGTGCACTAACAGCGACTTTTAGCGACACTTTTGGAAGCGTTCTAACAACGGCTGGTAGAGATCGGTGGGGACAGGCCCGACCATGACCCATTCGAGAGTGAGACTCTGAATATTGGAATCACTAGCAGAAGTAGCCTGACCAAAACCCTGTTGTAGACGAGATACCTGATACTGCATACGCAAGGCTTTATCCTCGGCAGGGGTTTCTTGGTTGGTGAGGATCTCTGCGCGGATACACAGCGTTTTAAGTGTTTGCTCATTGTTATTCTGTTGTTGTGCGTCGACAGGATGCTCCATGGCGATTTTTTGCTCTAGTGCTGCTAGGCCATTCTTGGGCCATTGAGTAACGCTATCCATAAATTCCGTTACCTGTTGCTGCAGGGCAGCTCTTTCCGCTTCTTTGGTGGTTAGCTGGGACAAGCGAATTTTATCGGCCGCCTTTAATAGATCTACCCATACCTGAGCCTTCGCAGCCTTTAATTGTTTTATCACAGCAGCATCAAAGTGTTTGATTGCCGTGTAGAGGCGCTCGTTTAAAGTGGTTGAGGCATTTTTAGGTAAGTTACCTATCATTCGAAATTCTTGCTGACACTCAGTCACTCGAGTGCGCGCATCAAGTAGTGCTTTGCCGGTTAACTTAGCTGAGTTTTCAACTTCAGCTAGCAATGCTTGGGCTTGAGTTTTATGCACCTGGAGCTCAGATTTAAATTCCTTGGCTTGCTGTCGGCGTTTTTCAAAAACAGCATCACATCCAACTCTGAATGTTTGCCATAGTTTTTGATCATCTCTACGTGATGCATTTCCGCTATTTTTCCACTGGGCCTGCAGGCCTTTGACCTTTTCAACGGCTCTCCGATTATCCTGTTGTTCGGCCAGCGCAGTGACTTGGTTGATTAACTCTTGCTTTGCTAGCACATTTTTCTGCTGTTGTTGGCTGAGCTTTTCTCGCATGGTATCTAGCATACGATCGAAATCCCGCTGCACAGATTTATTAGCCTTTCGGTCCGTAGGCGCATAACTCTGCCATTCTCTAATGCCAGTACCGATTAACTTCTCAAGAAAATTCCAGTCTGTATTTTCGGACCCCTCGCCTTCCCAATGTTGAGCGTCAAAATACTCGGTTAGTTGAGTAACTAGCTGGCGACGTTTTTCCAGATTAGTGCGACGAATCTCAGACTGTGCGGTAAAATATTTCTTGCAGGGTTGGTAAGCTTGCTCAGCCAGTTGATGGAAAGTCGCCCACTGCGCTTGGTCCTGCGACCCTTTGCTCAGAGTTTTCCATTCCTCTTGCAATCGCTTAATTTTGGTTGCCAGCGCCTCTGGGCTTTCCTGGCTATCAACTAATACTCCCATCTGATCAATGAGTTGTTGTTGCTTTGGTTCTACTGCGTAGTTTTTCCAGTCGAGTAATTTATCTAATGCGGCGTCTAATTGCTCCAACTGAGTAGACACTGAGGTTGGTATTTTGGACAGTTCTAGCAGTTTTTTATCCAGAGACCGTCTTATGCCTGCCGCTTGTCTAGACTCGCCTGTTTTAAGGGCGCCATTGGCTTTGCCAATTAATGCATTTATGTGGTGCAACTGATTAGCAAGCGTCTTTTTTTGATCGGCCCAGAACTTCTCTTTGCTGGCCATTAACCCCCGAGCATCCTTAACTGCTTGGGGAACTATTGCCGCTGGCAGTAATTGGACCGATTTCAGTCTTGCCTTTATTTCGCCATACAGCGGTTCATTACTCGGCACGTCACTGTCGCCTTGCTGCGGCGTTATCAATAATGCAGCGTGCATGGTTAGGCTTCCGTGGTTAGCCAGTTGTTGTAGTTGAAATACAATGCTTTCATTCAACTGGGTAAATATCTTTTCATCGTCAGGATTACCAGGCACTAATTTAAGAGCATCAGTGTGACGTTGTTGGCATTTGCCGCGCCCCAATTCGATCGTTTTACACTGCTCATCTGTACCCTCTATTTCATAAAGTTGGGCTAAATAGCTAAGCAGTTCAGCGATAATATCTTGAAGACTTTTTGCAGCTGAGTCTATTGCTTCGTTCTGCGCTGCACGCGCTGCACATTGTTGCGCATCATCTTCGATGCTTTGCTGGCAATCTAATATGGCTTTTTGAGCTCTTGCAGTGGTGGCTTTGGCGCTTTGTGGTTCCAGTAACTGCCATTGTTTTATTAAACGACGTGCTTTACGAGTAAATTGCTCGTCGAAAGGTCTTTTGCTGTGGACTTCCAAACGTTCACATAGAGCTTCAATGTCAGCTTTGGTTTTCGCGGCTTGTTTTTCAGTCTCGCGAAATATGTCGCACTTTTCTTTGGCAATGTTGTAGACCAGCTTGTCTTTACCTTTAGTGTCTTTAAGCAGTTTTTTTAGTGTTGCAAGATCATTAATTTTGTCTGCGGCTAATTCACGAAGACGAGCAGAAACCCCTTCGATGGCTATTTTGTAGAAAAAATCTGCATCAGCACTTACGTTCAACAATTGTTCTAGCAACTCTGGCCGCTGACAGAATCCTACTATCGAGAACTGATCCATGATGTCCATGCCATCAGCGGTCAACTGTTTTAAGCTAATACTGTCGCTATCAATGAGTTCAGCAATGCGATGCCGAGCTTGCTGTTGCAGAGTCTGAGTCTCACAGGTTAAGGCGAGGTCGGTTAATGGGGTGCCATAATCTAGGTGGTTAATCGCTGCGGCCCGCACAATTTCAGGCTCTTCACTGGTGGTGACGGCGATTAAAGAATCTACCGATAATTGACTGATTTCAGCCACTCGCTCTTCGATGGTTTTGGGGTTTATTTTATTGAGTAATCTCGACATTATAGCCATGCATATTTCCTTGAACTGCTACCAAGACCATGATTCTCAACTAGGCACAAAACATCCATAGTTGATGAGTGGTCTGGACGTGTTTCAGAGCCGATACCCCGGCCCTCAGATTGAGCGCTCGCCTGCAACTCGTATTGGACAACGACGATAATCTTACACCTAAAGAGCTTCCGGTGAAATAACCCTATGAAGACTTACATTTGATCATTAAAACTATGCAGCAATGTTAAGGCCTAGCGCTATAGAAAATGGTATTCTTGATGAACAATTTAAACGGACTTAATTACAATGAAAAACACTCTAGCGACTATCGTAGCCTTCCTCATAATTTTTTCTACACTCACGCTCACGGCCCAAGCTGATGAAGGGATGTGGCAGCCACACCAATTGCCAGCCATGTCTGATGAACTTGCTGCAAAGGGCCTAGAGATTGATGCGGTGTCTATTTCGTCGTTAACGGAATTTCCAATGAATGCGGTGATTAGCCTTGGTGGTTGTACCGCTTCATTTGTATCGTCGCAGGGATTGGTGGTCACCAATCATCATTGCGCCTACGGCTCTATTTTGCACAATTCAACGCCTGAGAAAAACCTATTAAAAGATGGGTTTCTGGCTAAGTCCTACGCTGAGGAGCTACCTGCAGCGCCGGGTTCACGTGTGTATGTGACCGAAGCGGTGACACAGGTGACAGAACAGGTAGTGTCGGGTTCAGAGGGTAAAGTCGGCAATGATTATTATCATGCTATTGAAGTTGAAGAGAAGTCCTTAATAGCCGAGTGCGAGACTGCGGAAGGCTATCGATGCCAAGTCTATAGCTTTCATGGAGGGCTTGAATATTACTTGGTGAAACAGTTAGAGATTCGTGATGTGCGATTGGCGTATAACCCCGCTGGAAGCATAGGCAAGTACGGAGGCGATATTGATAATTGGATGTGGCCCCGCCACACGGGTGATTTTTCCTTTTATCGTGCCTATGTGTCCAAAGGGGGTCTGCCAGCCGACTATAGTGTGGACAACGTGCCATACCAGCCAAAGAATTTTTTAAAGGTATCGGCCAAAGGCGTGAGTGAAGGTGATTTTGTTATGGTAACTGGTTACCCAGGTCGTACAAATCGTTATCGAACAGCTAGCGAAGTTGAGAACCAGTTTGAGTGGGCCTATCCAGAGGCGAAGATGCTGCGCGAGCGGTTTATAAAAATCATTAATGAAACTGCTGAAGAGGGCAGTGACGAGCGCATCAAATATGAAAGCCTTCTCGCCGGGTTAGCTAATTACGCCAAAAATTTCACGTCGATGATAGAATTTTATGCTAAATCACCAATGCTTGCAGACCGAAAAAGCCGCGAAAATGATCTAGCCGACTGGATAAGCAAAGATACTCAGCGCCAGGAACAATACGGAAAAACACTCGCCATGCTTGATGAGCTTATTGCTGAGGGCCAGGAAGACCAAGCTCGAGATATTATCTTGGGCTATATCCGTTACACAACAATGCTGCCTACCGCCCGCCGATTATATAGATTAGCCAATGAAAAAAGTCTGGCTGACATTGATCGTGAACCTGGTTATCAACAGCGTGACATGATTCGCTTTAAATCTAGCATGGAGCGCATTGATCGACGTTATGCAGCCAGTGTGGACAAAGCGTTGTTGCTTGAAATGCTTAAGCGATACGCTGTGTTGCCTCAAAATGAGCGTATTGATGCACTAGACAAGGTGTTTGGTCTTGGTACGGTTCTCAATGAAGCTAGACTCAGCCGAATATTAGACCGAATGTATGCCAGAACTACTCTTGGAGACATGGACTCTCGGTTAGCTTGGTTAGAAAAATCAGTCGAAGATTTTAAATTATCTAAGGATCCTTTCATTAAATTTGCAGTTGCAATGTACGACACCGACATGCAACAAGAGAAAAAGAGCAAGGCACTGTCGGGAAAGTTAATGAAGGTTCGCCCTCAGTATATGCAAGCTATCATTGCCTTTAACCGTGATCAGGGTAAGCCTGTCTATGCCGACGCTAACTCAAGCCTACGTGTTGCCGTTGGCCATGTTAAAGGCTATGCACCTGAAGATGGCCTGCGAGCTGAACCCTTCACTCGTCTTGAGGGGATTTTAGCCAAAGACACAGGGATCGATCCCTTTGACTCACCCAGTAAGCAGCTTGAACTCATTAAGCAAAAGCAATATGGCGATTTTTATGTGAAGTCTATTGATTCGGTGCCGGTTAACTTCTTGTCTACATTGGACACCACTGGGGGAAACTCAGGCTCACCAACGCTTAACGGCCGCGCAGAATTGGTCGGTCTACTCTTTGATGGAGTGTATGAGAGTATTATCGGAGACTGGGGTTATGATCCACAGACTAATCGGTCGATTCAAGTCGACAGTCGCTACATGCTTTGGGTGATGAAATATTTAGATAATGCCGACAATTTGCTAGACGAAATGGATATTATTTATTAGCAGCGGGTATTTCTGTCTCAAAATTAAGCTCTTGGGGACTGCGGTGTGCTAATCGGCAAACCCCCTTAGCTAGTTTGGTTTTACTTTTAAATAAGGTAGTCTAGGCCCTAAAGGTTTTTCGATTTTGCGCTAGTTATAAAGGCTAACTATAAAGCTCTAAATAACAGGGCTAAATGACTAAGGGATATATGGTAATGAAGATCGCTTTCTTAGGCTGGTTTACAGCTATATATTTACTTGCCATTGGGTCTGCCGTTGTTGCGGGCGAGCAAGCAGAGTCAGGTGTAATGCAGGGCTTTCCACCTGCTCGTGAGACGCAAGCAACCATGAAAAATTATCGCGAGCATCCCCTTAACCAGTGGACCTTCCGTAATGCCGGTGCCCCTCTAAATGTAGTGATGATCCCTCGAGAGGGTAAAATTAGAGAGTTACCTGGGCCTACTCAACCCGGGTTGGCCAATCATAGTGTGAGCGATACGGCCGGCAAAACGATGGGATTCCAAGCCCTATTTGCCGCTAATCATGCCGATGGCGTCGTGGTAATTCAGGGTGCTGAGCTACTTTATGAGCATTACTTTCATCAGTTCAATGCTCATGCCCAGCACCTGTGGTTTTCTATGAGTAAATCATTGGCCAGTACAGCCTTGGGGTTGCTGGTGGCGCAGGGTAAGGTTGACCTTTCTGAATCTCCAGCGGCCTATATTCCAGAGCTTAAGGGCAGCGGCTTTGAGAGGGTGACGGTGCAGAACGTACTAGATATGGCTAGCTCGGTAGATTTCCACGAAACCTATACTAATCTCGACTCTGACTTTGCCATCCATTATGCACCGGCACTTAATTTAGGTTGGTTGCAGGGAGCGGCAGATGTGCAGCCAGAAAATACCCCAATATATGGCGTCCATGATTTTTTGGCCAATTTTATAAAGCCTGATCCCCAGCGTGAGCCAGGGGGTAATTTTGATTATAATTCGAGCAACGCAGATGTGCTGGGGTGGATTATTGCCCGCGTTAGCGGCCAGCCATTTCAAGATTTTATTCAGCAAAATATCTGGTCTAAACTAGGGGCTGAGCACGACGCTTATATTGCCGTTGACCGTGCTTATATGCCAGCTGTGACCGGAGGAATGAACAGTACCACCCGAGATGCGGCACGTTTTGGCATGATGATTCGAGACCGTGGAGAATACAACGGCCAGCAGATAATACCCCAATCATGGGTCGATGCTAATTTGGTTATTACCGACCGGTTACGATCTAACATGAAGGCAAACACAAAGTACAGCGACGACCCTTGGAACGCCTATCACAACATGTGGTGGGTACTGGACGAAACTATAGGTGAATATTGTGCAGTGGGTATTCATGGGCAGGTGATTTATATTAACCGCAAAGCCGATACCGTGATGGTTTGGTTCTCAAGTCAGCCAGGAGCCTCGGCTGCTAGGGATCCTAATTTTCAATCTAAACTAAAAGCCGCCAGACTCTTGGCTGCTCATTTAACTGAGTAATCACTTAATGAAGAATCGCCTCTTTGCTCATTTTTCATCAACCGCTATCTTGGTCATTGCTGGATTTACTCTAAGCGACGGTATCATGGCGGCTGGCCAAGAAACGGGGCGCACAGACCTCTCTATTGGGCAAGCGGCCAATTTAATGCAGTTGCCGTTGGCGTGCGCCGAAACAGAATACCCTAATAAGTTAAGTCAGACGTTGCGCAGGGATGAGGATCTTGCATCACCGATGAAATTACACCCGGCTTTTTATGGGTGTTTTGATTGGCATTCAGCGGTGCATGGTCATTGGTCAATGGTACGTCTTCTAAAGCAATTTCCCGACATGGGCGGAAACACTCAAGCTAGAGCGATTTTGCAGCGGCACATAACCCCAGAAAATGTCGCTAAAGATATTGAATACCTTAGAGCCAATACCGCATGGGAACGCCCTTATGGTTGGGCTTGGTTGTTAAAGTTAACACATGAATTACAGGGTTGGGATGACCCCATAGCCGGCCCATTAACCACAGCGCTAGAGCCTCTGGCGGACGAATTATCACAGATGTACATTGCCCATTTACCAAAGTTAGCGTATCCCATTAGAGTTGGCGAGCACGCTAATACTGCATTTGGCCTCACCTTTGCGTGGGATTACGCGTTACAGTTTGACGATATTCCATTGCAAATGGCGATAAAGCAGAGGGCACATGATTTCTATCTACAGGATAAAAATTGTCCCATCGGCTGGGAGCCTAGTGGCTATGACTTTCTATCCCCCTGCCTAGAAGAGGTGGACTTGATGCGGCGGATACTGCCTAAAGAAAAGTTTATCGCTTGGCTCAATGACTTTTTGCCCGAGTTAATGTCGCCGAGTTTTGACTTGCCTGTAGGGCAGGTGTTTGATCGTACCGATGGTAAATTAGTTCACTTAGATGGTCTTAACTTTAGTCGCGCCTGGGTGTTCTATAAATTAGCAGAACAGTACCCTCAGTTTGGGCACCTCAAAAAGCTAGCAGATCGGCATGTTGAGTATTCCTTGCCTAATTTAGTGGGCGACAGTTACGAGGGTGGTCATTGGCTGGGGTCTTTCGCTATTAATGCTTTATTGCCTTAAGTTGTCACTAATACATCTTGCCTGAGTCTAAATACCGCCAATGATTTTCCAATCCTCATAGTTATAACCTAAGATTTATAATCTATGCCCAAAATTTGTGGTTGTGTAATAGGGCAGTATTCTATCTAGCTCTTTCCCAGACAGGGAGATTAGAATTTATCCAGATACTTGGCTGAATGACTAGGCCTTCGTTAGGCAATAAGTACCTAATAATAGTCACCGTTGGATCGACAGGGTGTCCACTATTGAGACAAGGCCCCACTACACCTTGTTCCTGAATCGTCGCCGCTTATTATCGTACCTAATAACCTAATGTATTTTTGTTACTAAGGCATCAAAAGTCGGGGATTTTTCGCGCTATAAACTAGGAAAATTTTATGGAATCTAATTTACTTAACACCTTTCAGCAAGATAAACATGATGTGCTCGTAACAGGTACTGCCGATGACTTAGCGAGACAGGAGTTTGTGAAAAGCTTTAAGCAGCACATTCAAAATTCCTTACTGCCCATTGTACAAGCTACATATTTTAGTCGTGCAGAGCCCGCATATCTGAAGCGCGAGGGCCGTGCACCAGAGAATTATAAGCAAGCGCGTGAGGCCTTCAAAAACGATCCTATTTTTAAGTCTTATCTCTGTTTTCAACGCGTGAGTCAAGAGTTGAAATGGTTCTCCGTGCTAGAGCCGCTGGAGCGAGATATTGGTCAGCTAACAGAAAATGCGAAGAAGTTACCGCCGGCAGGTGGTTCAGTCACTATTCCTAGTGACTTTAAAGTGCCACGCTATATTTCTGAAATTGACATTCATTGTATGCCTGGGGGTTATTGCGGCCCAAAAGATGCGACCGAACTACATGCGGGTGCTCTATATGATCGTGGTGTTTATTTGTATTCGATGGGCTATATGGGACCTAATAATGATGACATGGGACGCTCAGTAGCTAACTATTTGAAGCGACATTATCCTGATTTCAAGCCCAAGCGTATTTTGGATATGGGCTGCACGGTCGGGCATTCAACATTACCATATGCAGAGCTGTTTCCCGATGCTGAAGTACATGCCATTGACGTTGCTGCATCATGTGTTAGCTACGGCCATTATCGGGCTGAAAGCATGGGATTGTCCGTACATTTCAAACAGGCTAATGCCGAAAAAACCGATTATGAGTCGGGTAGTTTCGATTTGATTGTTTCGCATATTCTCTTACATGAGACATCCACTAAAGCAATGCCCCGTATTTTTAAAGAATGCTATCGCTTGCTGTCAGAAGACGGCTTGATGATTCATGCAGACTTACCTCCTTTTGGTGATATGAACGCCTATATGCAGCTTATTTTGGATAATGAAACCTGGTACAACAATGAGCCTTTTTGGACAGCGATGCGCAATATTGATCAAATTCAGCTGGCTGTAGATGCCGGTTTTGGTAAAGAGCAAGTGCATTTCGATACCGCACCTATGGCGATATTAGAAGCTACAGCAGAAAGTTATAAAGAAGAAACTATTAAGGAATTATCAGAGCGAGAGTTTACTGCTGGTGAGTATGCACCCGGTGGTGGCTGGGAAGTTCTTATTGCTAAAAAATAATCTAATATTGAAAAACTTTATAAGGACAAATCATGTCAGACGCAAAAATAATTAAAGGTAAGCGCCCTCATTTTTACGAAACTGATGGCGTTGATCAGCTGATGCATATGGTCATGGTGCTGGCACAGGAAAATTCAGCCATGCGTGACCGCTTGGATACATTGGAAAAAGTGTGCGCGGCGTCAGGAGTTATTGCCGAAGATGCCTGTGAAACCTACCAGCCTGATCAAGCCACACTGGAGACGCGTGAGACACGTAGGCAAGCATTTTTATCAATGTTATTTAGCGTCATGTCACAGCAAGCGGCAGAGTTAAAAAGTGGAGATAGTAAGCAGCGCTTTAAAGAAGTAATCGAAGAAATAGCAGCGGGTTCAATCGACCAGGATTAGTAATGAATAAACTAGTAGCACAATTGCAAGGTGTAGTGGGTGTAGATGCGGTATTGTCCGATACCAATTCCATTGCTTTCTATACCAATGATATTTATTCCAAGGGAAGTGATTGTATTGCCGTCATAAGGCCGGACAATATTGCAGATTTACAAGCGATAGTTAGACTTTGTTACCAGCAAGGCGTGGCCATTTTCACTCGCGGGGGTGGTGTCTCATATACCAGTGGTTATTTACCGAATTGTGAACGATCGATAGTTATCGACACCGTGGGTCTCAACCGTATCGTCATGATTAATGAGACCGACATGTATGTCACGGTTGAAACCGGTGTTACCTGGAAACAACTTCATGAAGCGCTGGCTGAAAAAGGTTTACGTACACCTTTTTGGGGGCCATTTTCCGGCGTCGCTGCCTCTGTTGGTGGTACTATCTCGCAACATGCAATTAGTCATGGTTCTGCTATGTACGGTGGGTCGGCAGACTCAGTTATCAGTATTGACGTGATTAATGGGGTGGGAGAAATCCTGTCTACAGGCGCTGCCGCGCATATCAATGGAGTGCCTTTTAGCAGAACATCGGGGCCTGATTTAACCGGTCTATTTTGTGGCGATTGTGGCACCCTGGGTGTCAAAGCTTCGATTAGCCTGCGTTTAATAAAATTACCTAAACAACAGCATGGCTTATCATTTAAATTTAGAGACTTCGATTCAATGAACGCTGCCATGGCGGAAATTGCTCGGGCCGAACTAGCAGATGAAAGCGTTGGCCTAGATCCTCAGTTTCAGCAGAACTTGGCTTCACAACAATCGATAGGACTCCAAGTAGAAATAGCTAAAGCTATTTTTCGGGCATCAAAAAATATTTTTTCGGCACTCTACAAATTAACAAAAATGGCCTTGAACGGAAAGGCATTTTTAGAGCAACCGGGGTTCGGTGCAAACTTTGTTTTAAGTGGTATGAACAAGGCGGTTATTGATGCGAAAATTCAAGCAACGAGAGAGATAGCTTATCAATTCGGGGACGAGATTCCCAATTCCATGCCAACTGTCATGATAACCATGCCCTTTGCACCACTAAACAATATCTTAGGCGTACAGGGCGAACGTTGGGTGCCAATTAATGGCTGTATGCCTTTCTCTGAGTGTAAAGGTTTCCATCATGATTGGATGGCAGTGTTACATAGATACCAGTCTGAAATGGATACCCAAAATATGTTTATTGCTGGTATGTACTCTGCCATTTCTACGAATATTTTTTTGTATGAAATTGCATTTTATTGGCAAGATACTCGCAGTTCGTTTCACAACACTGTGTTAGATGATGATTATCTGGCTGGCCTCCAAACATTCTCACCATCACCTGATGGCCGGGCCCTAGTAGAAACCTTAAGAAAAGAAGCGATTACGCTCTGGCACGAACGCGGTGCTACTCACCTCCAGCTAGGCAAGGCTTATCCTTTCTTGTCGAGTAGAGTCCCAGCTGCAAGCAAAGCTCTGGGCGATATTAAGCACAATATGGATCCCCAAAATTTATTCAATCCAGGTGCCTTGGGATTCTCCTCAAATACGGAATAACGGGCACTATGATAATAAATAATAAAAATAGGCCAATCATTATTATTGGCGGCGGCATAGGTGGTTTAACCTTAGCATTGGCACTCTTGCAAGATGGTCATTGTGTCAGAGTCTATGAGCAAGCATGTGAGCTTAAAGAAGTCGGTGCAGGGATATCTTTGGCACCAAATTGCAGTAAGGTTTTTCAGCAATTGGGTGTTGCAGAGATCATCGCGAGACAATCTAGCGTACCAGAGTTAGGAGAGCTGAAAAATGGCACGACAGGTGAGCTGTTAAGTACCATTCCGTTTGTTAACCTGAAATCGACATTTGGTTATCCTTATTATCAAATTCATCGTGCCGACGCGCACAAGATTCTTTTGGATGCCGTCCACCGCAAAGATTCAGACTGTATCCAGCTCAACCATGTTTTCACTAACTACAGCCAAACTGAAGAAGAGGTCACGGTTAACTTCACCAATCAGCCTAGTACAATCGGTGCTTGTGTTATTGGTTGTGATGGCATTCGTTCGGCTGTGCGCGCACAAATAACGGGTAAGCAGCCTGCGAGATTCACCGGTTTTGTCGCATGGCGAGCCATTGTGCCAGCAACCCAGTTACCGGCAAGCTACTTGGTCGAAAAATCTAACGTAAGAGTACATCACCAACGTCAATTTGTTTATTACCCCATTAAGTCAGGTACAGAGCTTAATGTTTCGGTTTTTGCAGAACAAGATTGGAAAATAGAAAGCTGGACAGAAAAAGCCGATAAAAATGAGTTAAAAGCACTGTTTCAAAATTTTCAGCAGGATGTAGTCGAAATCATAGATGCTATTAATCCCGAAAGTTGTTTTAAATGGGCTCTATTCGATCGGGACCCAATTAATTGCTGGCAAGATGGGCGAGTAGTCTTGCTGGGGGATGCCGCACATCCGATGTTGCCTTTTTTAGGGCAAGGCGCCGCAATGGCGATCGAAGATGCCTGGTTTTTAGCTCAATCATTGATTAGTTTTGACGAAATAGAAACTGCGTTCATACGCTATCAAGATGCACGCCTTGAACGCAGTTCTTGGGTGTTATCTGAATCTCGAGCTACCGGCAAGCGTATGGGTGGCGACGATCTTAGTCCAAGTACTTTTAGTGACGATAGAGCGATGCATGCTCAAAAAATGTTTGGCTATGATCCGGTTGCAGAATCAGCCTCCGCTTTTTCTTGAGATCAGGCAGAATAGGAAATTCAAATGAATAATTTCAGTGAAACTACAAAGCAGTATCTTAAGTCTGACTCAAGTTTATTCATTGATGGTAAGCGTTGCACTGCCACGGGTGAAGAGATCACACCTGTTATTAATGCCTGTAATGGTAAACATATTTACAGTTTACGTGATGCTTCTAATAGTGATGTTGATGCGGCGGTAGCCGCAGCTAGAAGCGCATTTAATAGTGGCTGGAAGACAATGGCTCCAGAACAGCGCGCGGGATTGATGTTAGAGTTTGCCCGATTAATTGACGAACATTCAGAAGCATTGAGTGAGTTGGAAAGTCTGGAATGTGCCACGCCGATTAGCATTAGCGTAAGCACTATCCGATATTGGTGTGCGGCATTTATCCGCTATTACGCCGGCTGGGTCGATAAAATTCAAGGTGACACCATACCTGGAGCTCCTTTTTTATACCCAGACAACCAGTTTCTGGCTTATACCAAATACGAACCGGTAGGTGTTGTGGCGGCGATAACCCCTTGGAATGCGCCCGTTGCGATGCTGATATTAAAACTTGGACCAGCTTTGGCAAGCGGATGTTCTTTGGTTATAAAGCCTGCAGAGATAACACCCTTAACGGCAATATACGTTGCCGAACTCGCTATTAAAGCAGGGATCCCTGCTGGCGTTGTCAATATTGTGCAAGGGAAAGGTGAAACGGTAGGCCAGTATTTAAGTGGGCACACTGGCATCGATAAAATTTCTTTTACAGGTTCTACTGCGGTTGGTAAACGCATTGTTATTGCCGCTACGGGCAATCTTAAAAAGGTAAGTTTAGAGCTCGGCGGTAAGTCTCCCTTCGTGATCTTTCCGGATGCGAATCTGGAGGATGCTGTTCCGGCGGCGGCAATGGCGTGTTTTTTCTTGTCGGGACAAAACTGTATGGCGGCAACACGTTTATATGTTCATGAGTCTATCCACGGAGAAGTTATTAAGGTCTTAACTAACATTGCAGAAGCTATGGAAAGTGGCGATGCGCTTAACCCTAAAACTCAATTAGGCCCCTTAATTTCAGAGAAGCAGCGGCAGCAAGTCCATGCCAAAGTAGAAAAGGCAGTCGAGGCCGGAGGGGTATTACTGACCGGCGGGAAAATACCTGAAGGCCCCGGATTTTATTATCCACCTACCCTTATCGATAACACTGAAGTGAGTATGGATATTGTCCAACAAGAAGTGTTTGGCCCAGTTTTAGCGATAACCACATTTGGTGATGATATCGAGGCTCTGATTACAGATATCAATAGCACTATTTATGGATTGTCGGGTAGTGTTTGGACCAAAGATATAAATAAAGCCTTGAAAATGGTCGATGCTATAGATTCAGGTCAAGTTGGTATTAATTCACACGCAGCCCTTATTCCCGGTGTGCCATTTGGTGGCAACAAACAGTCTGGCTGGGGTCGAGAATTTGGTTACGAAGGGTTGTTGCCGTACTTAAAAATTAAAGCAGTGACCATTAAATATTAATAGCTTATGCGTCAGTACTTAATGGAATTAGTCTTCATGCTTGAAGACGAGCCGACCTATAGAGATCAATATTTTATTGGGCTTGGCGGCTTTAAATTCATCTATTTTATGACTACTTGCTAGGCACAACTTTCTTAAGTTTCTTTTACAAAAAGTCCCGAGTTTTATGAATCTTATGCCCATATCTGAAACAGTTAGAAGAAACAGCTCTGAAGAAATGTCACTTGGGTGTAATACTCTATAAATTAAAATAATCGTGGGGGACAACATGGGTATTAGTGAGGCTATTTATAAACGTGGGAAAACAGCAGGCGTTTTCCCTTCACTCTCAACACGGCGCGATGAAGCCTATATGGATTTTATAGAAAGTGCTCGTAACTTATTATTGCATGCGCAACAGGAGCCCATTGGAGAATACAGCAAATTATTGTTGAAAAATGCCGGTAAGAGTATGGAGCCCGACCCTAAAAGCACGGCAGAAGCCATAGAATTACTGATGAAAGACAATATTCTAAAAACTTATTATCGCATAAAGCGCACACTGCAAGAATCCTTTTGGGAATGTACTTATAGCTCACTTCACATGCGGAAAAATGATTTATTGAGAGCTCTGGATGATGCTGAAAAAATTGGTCCTGGCTCAGTTGCCTATGACTTAGATTTTTCAATCCCGGAGTACGCTACTGCGGAGATCCATATCCAACCTGGTGGTAATGTCAATGATCCACTTTCTGGTCTTCTTTACGATTATGGTTCAAAGGTTTTTATGGGTGGTGCTGCGGATAATGATATGTTCGCTGACATGCAAGCCAGTACAGTTGCTACTCCTCAAGATAATAAAGTACATCGTATTCTTGACCTTGGGTGCAGTGCAGGTGTGACGACGTCAGCCTTGAAGCGAATATACCCAGACGCTGAGGTGTGGGGAATTGATATCAGCGCTCACATGGTTCGCTACGCGCATGCTCGAGCGCTAGGACAAAATCTAGATATCAATTTTAAGCAAATGCTTGCTGAAGAGCTTGATTTTGAAAATAATCATTTTGATATCGTGGTGGCAAATTTATTATTTCATGAGGTTCCAGTTTCAATTTCAAGAAAGATTCTTTCAGAAACCTTAAGGGTATTAAGGCCGGGAGGTAGCTTTACGCTAATTGATTTTTCTGGAGATAAATCAAGGGATGTTTATACGATGTTTTTTGGAGCAATGGACGCGGCGGACAATGGTGAGCCCTTTTTACCTGGATTTGTGCGTTCTAATGTCGAAGAGATCATGGAAGCCAGGGGCTTTGAGATGCACCCATACGACCCTGATAAATTTATACTTGCTGAAAGGATAGGATTTAAACCAAACCATTAAATGAGAAATAAATGACTGATAAAAAATTAAATGACCTTGATGGTCTAGAGAATCTCCCTGGTTTCAAACGAGGTAACCCTACCTATTTTGAAAATGAGGTTATTGACCACCTTATTTCCATAACGCTTGAGTTAGGTGCCGAACTTTGGGTAGTTAAAGATCGACTTGCACATGTTGAGGAAGTTTTATCGGAGCACAATAAGCTATCTTTAGATTCGCTTAGTACTGGTAAACCATCAGCTCTACTTCAGGAGCAATTAGATCTGGAGCGCACGCAAATTATAAAGCGTATTTATGGAAGGCTCTATTCTAAATATGGTGGTGACGTGGCTGAAGAGAAAAGTGCTATTTAGATTTAACTAAAAGGTAGATACAAAAATTTCAATCCGAGATCGAAAAATTAGCGTTCCTGTTAAGCTGGCCTATGGCACAGGGCAGGTTGCCGAAGCTATCATGACAAACTCTATAGAATTTTTCTTGTTATTCTATTATGTCCAAGTTTTATACCTAGACCCAATTTTAGCAGGTACGGCTCTCCTCTTATCGTTGGTATTTGACGGTATCAGCGATCCTATTGTTGGTGCATTTTCAGATAAATATCATTCTAAATTAGGCAGGCGTCACCCATTTATGTATGCATCTGCAATACCATTTGGATTAGCCTTCTATTTTCTTTTTAGTCCACCAGAAAGTTATTTTGGAATCAGTCTCTTTTTATGGCTAACCTTTACAGCAATCAGTCTTCGTTTGAGTTTGACATTTTTCCTTCTCCCCTATTATGCGTTAGGTGCTGAGCTAACTGAAAATCATACTGACCGTACGTCGCTTGTAGCAATTAGAAGTCTGTTTGCTTTTATTGCAGCTATGATTTTATCTATAGTAGCCTTTACGTTTTACTTTAAGGCTACTGATACTTATCCCCAAGGTCAGCTTAATCCGGAGGCCTACCCTGCCTTTGCATTAACGTTTGCTGTTGTATCCGTTATTGTGATCCTTATAGCAACACGAGGTACTCAGTCACAAATTCCTTTTTTACATACAAATAATAAAGAAACTATGATTACAGACAGTTTCTACCATTTTTACAGATACTTTTTCAGGGAGCTTGGCGCTATTTTAAAAAATCGAGCGTTTCTTTCTATATTTCTTGTTTCTATTACTTTTTTTATTCTAAGTGGGCTCCAGCGCGCACTTGTACTTCATATGAATACTTATTTTTGGGCGTTGGAAACATCCAAAATCCAATATCTGTTTTACGCTTTTTTTGCCTCAACTGTTATCGGCATACCGTTTGTAAAATACATTATTAATTGGCTCGATAAAAAAAGGACAATGTATGTGGGTTTGTCAATAATTCTAATGTCGTTTGTCTTACCAACCATTCTTCGCCTCATTGGGGCTTTTCCAGATAATGAGAGTTCATTGTTATTACCTGCTTTAATCTTCAGTCAAATAACAACTGGTGTGGGAATGGCAATTATGGTGGTAGGGATGGGATCTATCATGCAAGATATTCCTGATAACCAAGAGTTGCAAACGGGCAAGCGACAAGAGGGTTTAATTTTCTCTTTTATTGGACTTGCAAGTAAAACCACATCAGGAGTAGGTCATTTTTTAGCAGGATTAACACTTTCATTGATATCATTTCCTACGGGAGAAAACATCAAGCCCGGAGATATACCCGATGATGTCATCTTTAATCTTGGCCTAGTATACGGGCCGAGTGTTTTGATTTTTGGGTTGGTATGTTTTTATTTTTTCTCCTACTACAACATCACTCGTGAAAGTCATGAGGAAACGCTGAAGACTTTGAATCTTAGACGTTTAGATGCTAAAAACAAAATAACATGAGGCAACTCAATGAGTTCTTTGTCGTCAAATAATATCCAACGTGGAGTTACCAGTGCCAGAACAGTTCTTAAATCGATTTGTCACAAACTGTGCATCAAAAAATGGATGGTTTTTCATAGATCCGGCAGGAGTATATAGTCATGGTATCTGAATCCAAGTTTGGACGACGTTCTGCAAAAAAAAGTGACGTAGACTCCAAGGAAGAGACAGTACTCTTACCTGGGATAGCAAGAGAAGTAGTAGGAGAATCTTTCGCTAAGCTGGCAGACTCTAACCCGCTCGAAACTAAGTTAATTACATTCACGACTGTTTCGTCAGATGTGGATGCTAGTATCAGCTTTTATCGTGATGTTATTGGTATGACGGTTCAGAGTGATACGATCTTAGGCAATAGTCCTGCAATTATTCAAGACGTTGCTCTTTCTGGACGTCGGCATGTGCTACTTTCTATGCCTGAATCAGGTTGGAATGATAGTCAGGTTGTTCGTATTCTTGAGGCGCCTCCTGGAGCAGGGCCGATTCGACCCCGACCAGAATCGGGGCCTAACGATCCAGGATTATTAGTTATGGAAGGTGGTACGCGTGACGGGGCAGAGTCTTATCATGCTCTGGCTTCTGCAAATACCCCTATGATATCGCCACCACGCTATTATTATTTTCGCAACACGATGTGGGGAACGGATGTGGATTCGATGAGTTACGCACCTTTCGGTCCAGGTGGCGAGCAGCTATTTATTACCGCCAGTATTCGCAGCGATCAAAAGTTGGTGCACTCCAAGGGTGTTCATAATGGGTTTGGCAGTGCCTCCATAACGGCCTTAGATCAACGTCCTGTGAACGCCTTTTTTGAAAAAGCTTTCGGTGTTAAGCGAACGTCACAAATGGAATGTTATCAGGAAAACGTTAATGAGTTAGTCGGCGCCCCCGCAGGGACTTATTTTCTTTGGGGGAATCTTGGTGCCGATGTTGGTATTGAGATATGGGAAATGAAAGCTGAGTCTGGCATTGTCTACCCATGCTCCTTAGATAAAACAGGTCTTGCAATGTTGACTCTGCGAGTCAATGATTTAGAGAAATGTCGTGCCATGTGCGCCAAAGCTTCCATCGAGCTAGTTAGTGAAGGAGCGCTCCCTAATGTTTTTGATGACGAGCCTGCCGGCTTTATATTACGTGGCGCTGTAGGTGAGTTATTTGAAGTGGTGCAGGCGCAAGCATAATTATGCATAGCTCCAAACGTGAAAACCCCTATTCTAGTGGCGGTTTATAGAGATCTTACCTTTTACGATTTAGGATATATCGATAATCAAAACTAAATACGCCTGATCGGACCATAGGACTATCGTCAAATGAAAATTGCAGTTAGCGCAGCCTCCGGACGTTTGGGTCACGCTATCATTTCTGAGTTGATCACTATCACAGAGATTGAAAATATTGTGGCAGTTGTGCGTGATCCAGCGAAACTTAAGATTGGGCAGATCGAAACCCGCGTGGCTGATTATCAATCGCTGGAGGAGATGGATGCCGCGTTACAAGGCATAGATACACTCATTATTATTTCAGCGCCGGTTGCAGAGGGAGGCGATCGTCTGCAACTCCACCGCAATGTGATCAACGCCGCTGTTTCTGCGGGCGTTGGAAAATTGATCTATACCAGTCTTATCAGTAATGGTGGCGAAGCCAGCACGTTATTTTCTGATTTTGCGAGTATAAATCGGCGCACAGAAGAATATGTTAAAGGCAGTGGGCTCAAATGGATTATCGCTCGTAATGGTTTGTATCTTGATTTGGATGTTGTTCAGATCCGTGCTGCAGCAGACGCCGATGGTTTATCTCAAAACAACGGTAATGAAGGGCGCTGCGGTTATATCTCTATTTCCGAGCTTGCTTACGCCTACGCTAGACTGGCTACCAATGACAGCTGCAATGGCAAAATACTCAATCTTACTGGCCCCTGTTACACCCAAACCGAACTTGTTGAGAGCGCTAACGAAGTCTATGGTATAGAGGTGACCTATGAGCCCATTAGCGTCGAAGATAACATTAAACGTCTCCGTGAGATTCCATTTTTCGCTACCCGCGGTAAAGACGTTATTAATATGCTTTGCGGTTGCTTTCAGTGCATTGAGAATAATATTTTTGATGTACCGTCTGATTATCTCGCCGCCTGTGGCCGTGAGCCATTGATTTTGACCAAACAAATGAAGACGTTACTCTTTCCAAAAGAAGAATAAGTATGCCTTCGTTAGGGAATAAGTGCATAAGAATGGCCACAGTTGGGTTAATGAGGCGTCCACTATTGAGACAAAGGCGCACTAGATCTTGCTCCTGACTAGTCGCCGCTTATTATCCCACTTAACAATTGATTACCTTTTTATCGCTGATAGGCGCAGTCCATCACCTTTGGGAGAGAAGAATGAATCAGCTACCCATCGTTATTTGCGGGGCTGGCCCGGCCGGCTCAGTGCTTGCTTTATACCTGGCCCAACGCAATATCCCTATTATATTATTCGAAAAATCGTCTAGTCTACCTATTGATTTGCGGGCCTCCACCTTTCATCCACCCTCTCTGGAGATGATTGCAAGTCTGGGTAATGGCGTCATTGAGGAGATTTTAACTAAAGGTTTGATTGCCGACCGTTATCAATACCGTGATCGTTGCACCGATCAAGTAGCCTGCTTTGAAATGGATCTATTGGCTGATGAAACCCCATACCCCTTTCGCTTGCAGTTAGAGCAATATGAGTTAACGCGTGTGATTGGTGACAAATTGCGTTGTTACGATAATGTTGAGGTTCGGTTTGGACACCGATTGGTTGGCTATAACCAGGGTTTGGATCATGTGGATGTTGAGATCGAAACTGACTTGGGCATACAAACTATTCGAGGATCTTTTTTAGTGGGTGCCGATGGTGCCCAGAGTCAGGCTAGAAAAACTAGCGGCATTCAATATAGTGGTTTTACCTACGAGGAGAAATTTTTGGTGGTCAGTACCCAGTTTCCCTTTGAGTCAGTATTTGATGATCTCGCTTGGGTCAACTACATCGCAGACCCTGAGGAATGGTGTGTAGTCCTTCGGACTGAGAAGATATGGCGTGTATTATTTCCCACTGACCCGACCAAAAATCAGTCTGAGGACACTCTATTATCTGACGACTTTATTCAGGAGCGTCTTCATCACCTCTACAACAAAGCCGGTGACTATGATATTGGCCATCGCACATTATATAAGGTTAACCAGCGAGTGGCTGAGACCTATTACAAGGGGAGAATGGTTTTAGTTGGCGATGCCTGCCACATTAATAACCCCTTAGGTGGTATGGGTATGAATGGAGGCATTCATGATGCGTTTAATTTAGCCAAAAAACTGGTTGAGATCGTTAATGAGGGAGCCGATCACATTGCCAAATTTGAACATTACAATCGTCAGAGACGAGATTTGGCGATGACCTTTATTCAGCAACATACCATTGCTAATAAACAGCTGATGGAAGCGACAGATGAAAAAATACAGGTCGATCGGCAACGGTTTTTAATGGCCTCAGCGGCAGATCCAGTTAAGGCAAAAGAGTTTTTAATGGAGAGAGCGATGATTGACTGCGTTCGAGATAGCGAGGCAGTTTTATAAACCACAAACTCATTTTAGGAGGGCTTTATGGCATTTAAAAACAGTAAGCTAGACCTTTCGAAAACCCGCGAGAGGAGTCAGATAACAGATAGCCACCGGGATAATTACATGGGTCATAGGGCTAAGATTGGTGTAGTGATCCCTTCAACCAATACCGCGGTAGAGTATGATTTTCAGAGAATCATTCCTCGTGGTGTCACCTGGCATACCACACGGTTTTTGATCGAGCAGACCGATCTCAGCGATGACGAAAAATTCATGAAGTTTTTAGATGCGCTTAGATCCACTATTGGAGGGTCAATAGAGAGTTTGATGACGTGTAAACCTGATCACGTAATGATGGGGATGTCAGCCGAAACGTTCTGGGGTGGGGTAAAAGGTAACGACGGATTTGTTGATCGGATTCATGAGGCCGTAGGTGAGGGTGTTGGGCTGACCACCGGCGCTAACTCTGTTATTGCAGCCTTAGAGGCGCTTGGTGTTCTTGGAGGAACAGGTAAGAATATCGCAGTGATTACTCCCTATCAGCCTATTGGTGATAAAAATGTAAGGCTCTTTTTTGAGGACTCTGGATATGAGGTAAAAGAGCTGGTGGGCTTACGCTGCGATAATGCTGGCGATGCTATCGCCTTGGTACCAGATCACCAAGTTATGGATATTGTGAAACAGGTTGATAGTGACGATATCGATGCGATCATTCAGGTGGGGACTAATTTGTCGACCGCGGGAATTTTCCCAGTGATGGAAAAAATGCTGAACAAGCCATTATTACCGATCAATGTGGCTGGTATGTGGCATGCACTGCGTAGCTGTGGCATCAATGATCAGTACGACCATTTAGGGCGCCTTTTTGAAGAACACTAATACGCGATGACTTTTAGAGCTATATTTAAGTTAAGCGAGACCACTAATTCCAATATAACGGGCGGACGTTTATGACTTTTGACTTTGATTATGTGCCTATCTCCCATAGAAAAACCATGCAATGGCCAGGGGGTAAGCGCGTTGCCTTAATTGTCTCACTGAACCTTGAAACTTGGGAGCGAACTAAAGATACCGATGAACCTTATTACGCCGGTGGACCGCCTATTCTGCCAAATGTATTACCCGGAAATAAGGTTGATATGCCAAATTGGTGTTGGCGCGAATATGGTCAGCGTGTGGGTATTTGGCGATTGTTTGATATGTTTGAGCAGCAGGGAGTTGTGCCTGGAGTAACTTTGAATGCAATGACGGCATTGCATCGTAGAGCTATGTTAGAGCGTGCTTTACAGATGGGTTGCGAAGTCACTGCCCACAATTATGAACAAGGAGAGCTGCTGTCTGATTATGCTTTTGAGCCAGATTTAGAGCGAGAGGTTATATTAAAAACCTTAAAAGTATACGAAGAATTTGTTGGTCATAAAGCAAAAGGATGGCTGTCCTCATCTCTACGGGGCACTGAAAATACACCGGCTATTTTGGCAGAGCAAGGCCTAATATATTACTGTGATCTTATGAATGATGACCAACCTTATATTGTGAATACAGAAAACGGCCCGATTGTCTCGACACCTTATAGTAACGAAATCAATGATTTTACGATTATTAATAGACGTGGGCATACAACGAGTGAATTTCGAGATATTTTAATTGAAGAGTTGAGTGTTTTGTATGAAGAAGGGGGTACACATTGCCGCATGATGAATGTAGGGCTTCACCCTCACGTGTCGGGTCGCGCATACCGAGTTCGTGCGATTAGAGAATTTCTAGCGTATGCGAAAACTTTGCCAGATGTTTGGTTTGCAACGCGAGCTGAGATTGCGAGTTGGTACCTAAAAAATCATCAAAATCATATACCTAATCAAATCAAGCAGCCTACTTCATGAGAGAAAAAGAACTATTGAAGACGTTATTAAATGAACCGGGCTGTTTATTAGCCCCCGGAGTTTACGACGGATTGTCTGCACTGCTAGTTGAGGCAGCGGGATTTTCTACTGCTTTTTTGTCAGGTGGCAGCCTGTCATTTTCGCGCTTTGGATTACCCGATGTGGGCCTAGTGACAGCCACCGAAGTAGCAGAGACTATATCGATCATAAAAGGTCGATCCAAGATACCTCTGATTGTGGATATGGACACTGGGTTTGGTAATGCTCTTAACGTACAGCGCACAGTAGCGAGCTTTGAGAGAGCCGGCGCCTCGGCACTTCAAATGGAGGATCAGGTTTTCCCTAAACGATGCGGCCATATGGCAGGCAAGGCGGTCATTAGTTGTGCTGAGATGGTAGGAAAAATTAAAGCAGCTTTAGATGCCCGTCATCATTCGGATACTCTTATTATTGCTCGAACGGATGCTATAGCGGTCAATGGGTTTGAAGATGCGCTCGAAAGAGGTCATCAGTACATAGAGGCTGGATGCGATGTACTGTTCATAGAAGCCCCTAATAGCATAGAACAAATGAAAGTTATTGGACAACAATTTGGAGATCAGGTGCCCTTAGTCCATAACTTTGCCGAAGGTGGCGGAAGTCCAATAGAGGCAGCCAATGAGTTGCAAGGTTTAGGTTATAAAATAGCCCTGTTCCCTGTGGCACTACTACATCTTTTTGTACATCAAGCACCCCAGTTGCTAGCTCATATTTTAGAGAAAGGAAGTACGTTAGCGTGGCATGAGGAAATGGCTGATTTAGAGGGTATAAATCAGGTGCTAGGCACTCAAGAAAGGTTAAAAAAAGTAGAAAACTATCATCGCGATTAGATAAGCCTAGTTTTGGTAGAGAGCGACTACCCCTTAAAAATATAAAATATTTCATTTTGATGAAAAAGAAAACCTAGTAATTCTAGGAGCCTCAAAAATGTCTATAGCGCCCTAAAAACATGCATTCTCCTCCTATTTTAGCCGGAATGGATGCCCATTATTGAGACATAAACTTGGTTCAAGTTGTCTAGGCTGTTATCTCGCGTTAAAACTAGTATGGACAGATAAGAGAAATTAAAATTACGAATTCTGATTACCTGAGGGGGAATCAACATGATCAATTTTAAAGGAAAAAATATACTATTGCGGATAGCAATAGCAGGAAGTATTGCCGCAGTGGCAGGAATCGCACCTGCAACTTTTGCAGCTGAGGGTGAGGGCGCTATGCTTGAAGAAATCATAGTGACATCACGTAAAAGAGAGGAGGCCTTATTGGAAGCGCCTCTCACGGTTACAGCCTTCGGTGCTAAACAAATTGAAAAAATGGCACTGGATGAATTACCTGATTTTTCAAATTTCACGCCTGGGTTTCACTATTCAGAGCATTCGGTCGGTAAAGGGGGTCGATTTAATCGACGTCTAATATTTAGAGGTATGAATCCCCGAACTGATCGTCAAACACGACAGGGCGCAACAGTCTTTATTGATGGTGCCCCAACACTTGGCTCAGAAATAGGTAGTGCGGAAAACTATGAGCGAATCGAAATTATCAAAGGACCGCAAAGCGCTTACTTTGGTCGTTCTACGTTCTCAGGTGCTATTAATGCTGTAACTAAGACGCCTGGTGATGAGTGGGCAGGTAAAATTAGTGCGGAGGTTGGTAGTTTTGGACTCACAGATTTTGGCGCACAAGTAGAGGGTAGTTTAATTGAAGATGTCTTGTCGATGCGATTAAGTGCTCGACAGTACGAGACCCATGGTGAATATACAAATAGCGGCGACCCTACTGTCCGGTTAGGGGCAGAATCGACATCTGATATATCACTATCGTTATTTGCTCGGCCAACGGACAAATTATCGGCTAAATTCCGCATACATGCATGGACTGATGATGATGGCCCATCTGTAGGTGCTGGAATAGCCGTCTCTGATCATCCAGGAGTATTTGACTGCAATGTTGCAGGCAACGCGGCAGGTGGCGGTAAGTGGCTTTGTGGAGACGTTCCTTTCTTGGGTTCTAATCAGCTAGGAATGGATACTACGATAACACCAGCAATACAGGCAGCATGGTACAATCAGGGCATTCAAGATGCATGGATTTTTGATGCGCCACGCAGTTTCGGTCTGGAGAGAAATGCTAGAGAAGTAAGCCTCGTGCTTGATTATGAAATGGATAACGGCATGACCATCTCTTCGGTCACGGCTTCTCATAAAAATGAGTATGGTAGTTTCGAGGATTTTGATCGCCGAGTTACTGCGGGTCAAACCGGCACCGCTTTTGGTGCAGTAAGCTCCGCTGAGACTTATAACCTGACATTAACTAGCAATAAGGACTTTAGTCAGGAATTTAGATTAACCTCTTCTGATGATAATGCCCTTACTTGGATGGTGGGTGCTAGCTATTCAGAAATCGAAGCTAGGTTACAAGGCTTTAGTGTTTTCGGCGGACGATCACCAAACCCTAACCAGTCGGTTAGTACGTTTGATCCCGAAACCAGAGCTATATTTGCCGCACTTAGCTATCAAATTAGTGATACTTTAGAGTTAAGTCTTGAAGCGCGAAATCAACGGGACAAGGTCGTTGAAGGAACGCTTGGGAAGACTCCACTTGAGAATACCTTTACTAGTACAACGCCTCGTGTCATCTTAGATTACAAACCCAAAGAAGGCACAACCTACTACTTTACCTATGCTAAAGGCGTAAACCCTGGTCAGTTTAATGCCGGTCTTTTGGGTCGAAACGACGCTGAACTGGCTCAGATAGCTGCAGCCGGTGGCGGAGGTATTAGTGTACAAGAAGAATCAATCACTAATATAGAGTTCGGCGCTAAGAGTCGATTTTGGGATGATCGTGCACAGATAACGGCGGCGATCTATTTCGCAGACTGGGAAGACGCAATAGCGCCAGAGATTATTACAATAGTCAATGCTGCCGGTGACGGGGAGAATATCCAAGTGAACTCTAATGGCGGTCAGGCTGATCTTTCTGGCCTAGAGGTCGAGGGGTCATTTTTACTTTCTGACAATTGGACGATTGATATGACCTTTGCGTTAAATAAATCAGAAATTAATGATTTTGAAAGCCCTGATGCTGCGCAACTTTTCGGCAGTAGAACTATTGATGGGATGAAAAATGCCTTTTCTCGCTACCCAGAGACAAGTGGTACGCTTTCAGCGACCTATGAAGCTACCTTGAAGTCTGGTCGTAGCTGGTACTTCAGAGGTGATTATATCAGTCAGGGCAAAACGTGGATGACAAATGCTAACGTCACCAGTACGGATGAGTACTCTTTAGTCAACGTGAGAGTCGGCCTAGAGTCAGACGATTGGAGTATTGAGGGTTACGTTACTAATTTAATGGAAGAGGAAGGCTACACCAATCTTCAGCTATTTCCAGATCTGTCAGGCCAGAGTGGCCGTTTGAATCGGATGATACTTGCAGGGTTGATTCCGCAACGATCAATTGGAGTTCGCACTAGTTTCGAGTTCTAATCCTATGAGGGCACACCATCTTGGTGTGCCCTTACTGATTGGATGGGCACTATAATATTGGGAGTCAATCGACTTGGTGGTAAAGCTTTTGGGCTACTGCGAGATAAAGGTCGCCCAAAAATTTTAACGATTCAGTCAATACGACCTCAATACTCTATTTTCCAGGGTACCCTCATTAAGGGCACTAAAGGTTCAGTTAGGAAATATTATGATTAAAGCTAAAGAATTCTCAGCTTTACAGGTTGGTGTTGTCTGGCAACGGTTTAGCGGCCTTTTAGATGAAACGGCACATGTATTTGTTCGAACCTCTTTTTCATCGGTGGTACGTGATAATTGGGATATGGCCGTCTGCCTCATGGACTCTCAAGGCAGATTATTCGCACAGTCTTCTCGAAGTGTTCCTTCGTTTATAGGGTCTATGCCTCGCACCCTAAAGGTTATGTTAAAACGGTTCCCTAAAGAGAGCCTAAGTCCTGGAGATGTGATGATATCCAATGATGCTTATCACGGCACAGGACATCTCAATGACATTACAATGATTCGTCCTGTTTTCCGAAAAGGAAAGCTTATTGCTTTTTTGGGTAGCGTATTCCATAGCGTTGATATTGGTGGGGCACCCTCTGTCACAGCTAGGGATTCTTTCGAAGAAGGGCTGACGATACCGGTCTCAAAAATATTGGTTAAAGGTGTCAAAAATGAGGACGTGATAGCCTTTATGACAGAAAATTTGAGGGCGCCTGAGGAAACCTTTGGTGATATTGGCGCCCAGTTTTCCGCCTATGAGTTGGGCATACAACGGCTGATAAAAATTTTAGATGATGAGCAAATCGATGATTTAGATTTATTAGTAGAAGAAATACTGGGTCGGTCTGAGACTGCCATGCGCAAGGCTATTTCGGCTGTTCCTGATGGTACCTACAGTGATGAAATCATGCTGGATGGATTTGACGAACCGCTTAAAATTTGTTGTGAAGTCTGTATTTCTGGCAGCGAACTCAGCGTAGATTTTTCAGGAACATCTGCACAGATCAACCGGCCGGTGAATTCCGTTCTCAATTACACTGTGGCTTATTCAGCTTATGCCATTAAATGCGCTTTTGATCCCTATACACCGAATAACGAGGGATGTTTTAGGCCGATTACTATCAACGCACCGGAGGGGTCTTTGTTAAACCCTCAGAGACCGGCGCCCGTTTGGGCTAGGCATTTGACCGGACATTATTTACCGCCGGTTATTTTTAGCGCTCTTGCTCAACTGATACCTGACCGCATTATTGCGGATTGCGGATCACCTGTTTGGAATGTCTATTTTTCCGGAAAATTGGATGATGGGCAGCGATTCATAAAAATGTTTTTTATGAATGGTGGGCATGGTGCTCGACCCCATGAAGATGGTCCACCCTGCCTAAGTTTTCCAAGCAATATTGCGACAGTGCCGGTAGAGCAATTTGAAAATAGTGTCCCCATTTTGATTACTGAAAAAAGCTTAATCGCAGATTCGGGAGGTGCGGGTGAATTTCGTGGTGGCCAAGCTCAGCGCGTCAGTTTCAAAATCACCTCTAAAGACCCTGTCACTATGACCATCCGACATGAGCGAATTAAATTTCCTCCGCGAGGGTTATTGGGGGGCAAGGCGGGCTCTCCTGGGTGTGATTATGTCAATGGTGAGCGTATTCCAGCGAAGGTTCGCATGGATTTGAAAAATGATGATGTAGTCACTTTCGATACCCCAGGTGGCGGAGGTATGGGGTCTCCTGAAGCGCGGGTTCAGGATCAGATAATCCTAGATATAGATTCTGGGGTGGTCACAAAAGAAGCGGCAGAGAGAGATTATGCTTTTCAATACAAGGGGGTAGTTATCGATGGCTGATGGATATCGATTGGGTGTTGATATAGGCGGCACTTTTACTGATTTAGTGATGGTCGATCTGAGCACGGGAAAACTTTTTGATGAGAAGGTGCTGACTACGCCAGAGGACCCTTCTTTGGGTGTGATTGACGGCGCGAAGAAGATCCTTGAGGCGAATAGCATTCATCCTTCAAAGCTGAAGAGTATCATTCATGGGACCACGTTAGTAGCTAATGCCATTATTGAGCGTCGTGGCTCTAAAGTAGCCTTAATAACGTCGCAGGGTTTTCGTGATATACAAGAAATAGGGACAGAGCTCCGTTACGATACCTATGACTTGTTTATGAAAATGCCAGCGCCCTTAGTGATACGTCGCTGGCGATTTGAAGTTCCCGAGCGAATTGGACCGGATGGCCTGGTGATAACCGCGCTTGATGAAGCTAGCGTTATTTCTGTGGCAAGGGCTATAGCCTCTAGCGACATCGATGCTGTCGCTGTTTCTTTACTTCATAGCTATAAAAATCCTGACCATGAAAGGCGCATTCGTGATATTTTGCAGCGAGAGGCGCCAGGCACTATTGTCTGTATTTCTAGCGAGGTCATGCCGGAAATCGGGGAGTATGAGCGCACATCCACCACTATTTGTAATGCCTATGTATTACCCACTTTTACTCGATACTTGGCTCGATTAACCCGCCGTTTTCATGAAATGGGTATTACTAAAGACCTATATTTAATGCTATCTGATGGTGGAACGGTACACGAATCTACAGCTGCAATTTACCCAATTAGGTTGGTTCAGTCAGGTCCGGCAGGAGGTGTACAAGCTGCTGCTGCAATTAATAAAGTTGTCGCTAATGATGATGGCCAGGGAGATATTCTATGCTTTGATATGGGAGGCACGACAGCAAAAGCCTGCTTAGTAGAGAATGGAAGCCCAATGCATGCTAATGAATTTGAAGTTGCACGGATCTTTAGGGGTAAAAAAGGTAGTGGTATTCCGCTGAAAATTCCTGTGATAGACATGATAGAGATTGGTGCGGGTGGCGGTTCCATCGCACATCTAGATAATTTGGGCCTCATTCAAGTAGGTCCGGAAAGTGCCAGTGCTGACCCTGGCCCTGCTTGTTATGGCTTAGGTGGCCTGGGTGCTACGGTTACCGATGCTGATCTTATTCTGGGCTATCTTGCTGCGGATAACTTTTTGGGTGGCGATATGCAGCTTGATATTGAAGCATCAAAAGAAGTGGTTAAAAACACTATCGCAGATCCCCTAGGTCTGTCTATTGTTGATGCAGCTTGGGCCATACATGAAACGGTAAATGAAAGTATGTCTCAGGCTGCAGCCATTCATGCACTTGAAAAAGCCAAACGAATTACTGACTACACCATGATTCCTATCGGTGGTGCTGGTCCTGTACATGCTTGTAATATTGCACTCAAACTGAATTTACAAAAGATTATTTGCCCTCCAGGAGCGGGCGTCGCGTCTGCATTAGGATTTCTTGTTTCTCCCACCTCTTTTACAACCCTGCAAGGTGGAGTGGTACCACTAAGTCGGTTGGATTTTAAAATAGTCAATAAACAAATTTTAGACATGGAGGAACAAGGGAGTAAATTAATAACAGCGGCGGGAGAGCGCAAAAGCTCTGTCAATGTCGAAATTCTTGCTTCAATGCGCTATATCGGCCAAGGCTACAATGTCGAGGTCGGTATTCCTAAGGAGGTATTAAAAGCAAACGATATTGATGTACTACGAGAACTCTTTGAGTCTGTCTACCTGACTCAATTTGGACGAATTGAGCCCAGTATGGAGGTTGAAATTGTTTCGTGGCGGGTCGTAACCGCAGGACCTACACCAGATATTAATTTAGCGATAGCTCGCGTTGCCTTGCAATTTGATGATTGCAGTAAGGGACACAGGGAAATTTATTTTGGACCTAAAAATGGCTTTGTATCTGCCCCCGTTTATGAGAGATCTAAGGTCGAGGTGGGTCGCGAATTTGTTGGGGCTGCTATATTTGAAGAGCGTGAGTCTACGATTGTAGTGCCGCCTGGATCCCATTCTTATGTGGATAAAGCTTTAAATCTTATTATAAAACTGCCCGTTAAAGATGGGGTTGAATAAAATCAATGGTTGATCAGTCGACTACTAAATATAAAACCGTTGCTGAAACCTTAGCGCAGACCTTCTATGACCATAATGTGACCCATATCTATGGCGTTCCCGGCGGCGGGAGCAGTTTACCTTTGATAGAAGCAGCTGCTCAACTGGGTATCAAATTTGTACTGACCAGAACGGAGTGTGGTGCAATGATAATGGCCTCAGCTGCAGCTGAGTTGACTGGCTCCATAGGTGTGGCGTTAACCACCAAAGGCCCAGGAGTTGCCAGCGCGGTTAATGGCGCTGCGTGCGCATTACTTGATCGAGCGCCTGTTATTTTGGTGACTGACGGTTTTACAGAACAGCAAGCGAGCTTTATAACGCATCAGTTTATTGATCAAAAATCCTTGTTAGCGCCGGTGACCAAAGGGCACAGCAGGCTGGAAGATAATCAGGTATTGGGTGAGATAAATAGGTTAATTAATTTAGCTATGACCGCTCCCTGCGGGCCTGTTCATATTGAATTAACCGGCGCTATAGCAAAGAAGGAATTAATAGAGCCTCAGACGCAGGTGATAAAGCAAGATTATCCCTTGGATATAGATAATTTAGAGTCTTTGATAAATGCAAATCAGCTCATTACTAAGTCTCTTAAGCCGGTTATTGTGGTTGGTTTAGAGGCGCGCAGTAGTGAGAACTCAGAGGTGATACGGCAATTAATCGATCGTAGTGGCTATCCGGTCTTAGCCACTTATAAAGCGAAAGGTGTCATCTCCGACTATCATCCACAGTATGTAGGCATATTTACCGGTGGTACGGCCGAGTCAGCTTGCGTATTACAGGCGGACCTAATAATTTTAATTGGTGTAGACCCCGTGGAGTTTGTGCTGCAAAAGTGGCGTTATCAGGTGCCGGTTATTGATATTTCGGTGGTTGAATATCCTATACATTATATTAAACCAGATGTCGGTATTTATGGATCTATCTCTATTAATGTGGGCGCTTTGTTAGCCAGTATTTCAGCAAAGCGGCCTGGCTGGACATTGTCTGGTATAGAGGTTTTACGCCAAGATATGCAACATGCTTTGCAGTGTCAGGCAGATCAGGGTATCGGTCCACAGGACGTAGTGCAGGTTGCTCTGGAGTCTGCTCTGGCGACACAAACTGCACAGCAACAAGCACAACTACCATTAATTGCCGTTGACGCCGGTGCCCATATGTTTTCAGTTATGGCGTTCTGGCCCTGTCATCAACCCCTTGACGTGCTCATATCAAATGGTTTGGCCACAATGGCTTATGCCCTACCTGCGGCTATCGCTGCTGCCATGAACACCTCTGACCGAATGGTTGTCGCCTTTACCGGTGATGGGGGATTGCTGATGTGCCTTGGTGAATTAAGCACTGCCGTTGAACAGGGTACGCCCATTATCGTTATTGTATTTAACGACCAATCTCTGTCGTTAATAGATATTAAGCAACAAGCCTCAGGCTTCCCAAGTCGAGGGATGCGCTGGCAGACCCCAAACTTCAGCCAGGTAATGGAGGGGCTGGGCGGACGGGGTTACCAGGTAGAAAACCTGCAACAGTATCGGCAGGCATTAAATGAAGCACTGAAGGATGGTAAGCCAGCACTCATTGACGTGTTGGTTAACCCAGACGGGTATGCCCCGCAATTAAAAGCACTGCGGGGCTGATTTAGAAATGCTAATAACAGGAATAACCACCTTTCTAGGAGACATAGATAATGAACATAGACACTGACTCTGCCAGTAGTTTTCAGCTTCCACCTGAGGTTCTGGAAATTTGTGAGCTTGCCGAAGGCATCGTCAGTAAAGAGCTAATGCCGCTGGAGGCTCAGTTTCTGACTTCATCAGATCATGCTTTTGGAATTAAAGAAACGCTTAATCTGCAGGCAGTATTTGGGCAGGAGACGCTTGATTATTTAATGAAAATTGCCAAAGACACTGGGTTGTGGACTTTAATGATTCCTGAAGAATTCGGCGGTGCTGGGCTCTCTATGCTGAGCAAGGTGGCAATCTTAGAGCGGTTTTATTATACGGCCGTACCTTTTCCTTTTGCCAATGTGCCCAATATTCTTTATGACTGTAAAGGGGCTCAAATTGAAAAATATTTAAACCCCGTGATGAGTGGAGCCAAAACGACTTGTTTTGCTCAGACTGAACCAAATGCGGGCTCTGATCCCGGTGGGATGATGCAAACTAAGGCGGTTAAAGATGGCGATGACTGGATTATTAATGGCACTAAAATGTGGATTTCAATGGCTGCCGAGAGTGATGTAATGATGGTTCAGGTGGTGACAGACGCGGGAAAACGACAGCGTGGTGGTATCACTATGTTCCTCGTAGATCGCAACAATCCGGGCGTTAAGGTCGAAGAGCCTGGGATCAAGACCTGGCTTGGACCGCGCGCCTCCCAGTACATTGTTCACTTTGATGATTGCAGAGTATCCAAAGACGATATCTTAGGTGAGGTGGGTAATGGGTTTCGGTTAGGGCAACGTTGGCTGACTATCCATGACCGCTTACTGAGAGGGCCATTCGCCTTAGGTAAGATGCAACGCGCGCTTGATATGTGTATCGCCTGGTCTAAGGAGCGACATACCTTTGGTAAGCCACTTGCTGAGAGGCAGGCCATTCAATGGAAATTGGTCGACATGTATATTGATATTCAGGCTCTACGTGCATTGACCTATCAAATGGCGGCCCGCTATGACGACGGTGAAGATATCAGAGCAGAAGCCGGTTTGATCAAACTAACATCCATGGATTGGGGAGCTCGCTGTTTAGATCACGGCATTCAAATTCATGGCGCTATGGGCGAGTCTCTTGAGCTACCGTTAACGTTATTTTATCGATATCTTCGTCATGGGCAGATTGGAGGCGGGACTAGTGAAATTCAGAGGATTCAGATTGCTCGAAAATTACTAAAAGATTAACGATCGCCCTATAAAGCAATCTAGAAAATTGAACTAAGCTAATAAACAAGAGCAGACAATAATAAAAGGAAACACTATGAGTGATTTAGCACCAGCCAATGAATCGTCTGAGGATGAGTACGGCTCACCCACCTATGCATGGTATGTAGTCACAATTTTGTTGTTCGCCTATGTTACATCCTTTCTTGATCGAACTATTTTAACTCTGTTGGTGGAGCCAATTCGAGAAAGTTTAGGCATCAGCGACCTGCAGTTGAGTCTATTACATGGGTTTGCTTTCGCTATATTTTATGTCTCCTTAGGCGTACCGATTGCACGTTATGCGGACTCTCACAATCGGGTTAGATTGATTTCTGTCGGCGTATTAGTCTGGAGTCTAATGACCGCAGTGTGCGGATTAGCCAAAAATTTCACTCACATGTTTTTGGCACGAGTGGGCGTAGGCATAGGGGAGGCAACACTATCTCCAGCGGCATACTCGATAATTAGTGATTACTTTCCAGTCGAAAAACGTCCAAGGGCATATAGTATTTACCAAACGGGGATCTATATCGGCATGGGGCTAGCAATGATAATTGGTGGCTATGTGATTGCTGTTGTGCCCTCTATTGAGATGCCATTTTATGGTCATATGGAACCTTGGCAAGTTGTGTTTCTTTTGGTTGGATTACCTGGTATTTTAATTTTTTTGCTTCTACGCACGATCCGAGAGCCTGCGCGAAAGGGAATGATGGTTAGCGCTGAAGGCAGCACAGTTGTTTCATTTAGAGAGGTACTAGCGTTTATAGGTGCGAGACGAGGCGCCTATGGTTATGTCATAGGCGGGGTGGCGGCGAAGAGTTTAGCATTTTATGGTGTTGCCGCTTGGTTGCCTACCTACTTTATGCGCAATTTTGGTTGGGACGCTCAGACGATTGGTCTTTGGTATGGCCTGGCAAGTATTATCTTTGGCGTGATCGGTATCAATACCGGTTCAACCGTGAGTATGTGGATACGAAATCGAGGATATACGGATGCTAACTTACGTATTTGTCTAGGTGCTGAAGCCTGCTTAATTCCCATAGGTATATCGGCATCTCTAATGCCTACGCCGGAATTATCAATGATGCTTTATTGTGGCTTTATTTTCTTTGCTAGTTTCTCTGTAGGTTGTCAAGCCGCGGCTCTTCAAGAAATTACGCCCAATCAAATGCGTGCTCAGGTCTCGGCGATTTATTTGTTCGTGACCAATATGATTGGCATCGGTTTTGGCCCCACCTTTATAGCTTTTTTCACCGATATGATATTTAAAAATGACGCGTCAGTCGGTTACTCGATGTCGATTGCCGTAGCTTTTGCATGCCCTATAGGCGTATTTTTATTTTGGCGGGGATTGAAGCCTTATCGAGCTTGTTTAGCCTTAGCGGGTAAAAATTATGCCGCGCCAAGTTAATATTGAGTTAACTGAAGTCTTTAAAGGAGCAAAGAATGCATACCTATCAAATGTATATCAATGGCAAGTGGTGTGACCCAGCATCGGGTAGCTGGTTTGATAGTATGGACCCCTATACAGGCGAGTGTTGGGCATCAATACCGCAGGGAAATTCCACGGATGTGAATGCGGCGGTAGATGCTGCTCATAAAGCATTTGAGAGTGAAGCTTGGCGAGACCTAACCGCGACTGCTCGTGGGAAAATGGTTAAAAAATTCGGGAAAGTTTTATTAGATAACGCTGAGAAACTAGCCGCTATTGAGGTGCGTGATAACGGAAAGCTATACACCGAAGTTGTCAATCAGTGTCGCTATATGACCGAATGGTTTGAATACTATGGCGGACTTGCTGACAAGGTGGAGGGAGCAGTCCCTCCGATCGACAAGCCTAATGTGTTGAACTATACACGCTATGAGCCTCTTGGCGTTTGTGCCTGTATAACACCGTGGAATTCACCCCTACTTTTGTTGGTATGGAAGTTGGCTCCGGCCCTGGCTGCGGGTAATACAGTGGTTATCAAACCGTCTCAGTATACTTCAGCATCAACGTTGGAACTTGCCAAGCTATCAGAGCTGGCAGGGTTTCCTCCAGGTGTTATCAATGTGGTTACTGGATATTCTTCAGAGGTGGGGGAGCCGCTAGTCGCCCATAAAAAGGTTAAGAAAATTGGTTTCACTGGTGGCGAGGACGGTGGACGACAGGTCAATATTGTCGCGGCAGCCGATTTCAAAAAAGTCACCTTAGAATTAGGTGGTAAATCAGCGAATATCGTTTTTGACGATGCAGATTTAGATCAGGCTGTTAATGGCGCTGTTTCGGGTATTTTTGCTGCCAGCGGACAGACCTGTATTGCGGGATCAAGATTATTACTACAAGACAGTATCCACGATGCATTTCTTGAGCGTTTGGTTGATATGGCCAAAACAGCGCAACTGGGTAACCCAATGTCTGAGGAGACTCAAATTGCACCGATTGCCAACGAGTCACAATACTTTAAAATTTTAGAGTACATAGATATTGCTAAGGCTGAAGGGGCTAGGTGCGTTTTAGGGGGTGGACCTGGAATTGCACCAGGTAAGCATCAAGGATTATTTGTTATGCCGACTATTTTTGCCGGTGTGAAAAATAGTATGCGTATTGCACAAGAAGAAGTGTTTGGACCAGTTTTGTCAGTGATTCGGTTTAAGGATGAAGCTGAGGCTATTGCTATCGCCAATGACATTGATTATGGGTTGGCGGCGGGCATTTGGACTAAAAGCCTTAATCGAGCTATTAACGTATCTGAGCGCTTACAGGCGGGAACAATTTGGGTGAATACTTATAGGTCTACCAGTTACACAACACCCTTTGGTGGCTATAAGTTGAGCGGTTTAGGCCGAGAAAATGGACAGGAGGCGATTAAAGAATACCTTCAGGTAAAAAGTGTGTGGCTGCATACAGGCGAGGCTACTCAGAACCCTTACGCTCGGCGCTAATTAATATTAAAGATCAAGCCGAGCTACTGAAGAGTAGTTTAGAGGTTAAATTAAAAAAGTGATTAATAGGGGATGCTTAATAGGAGAGATTTATGGATATTATTAAACTAAAAAACAGTTTAGCAACGGTCATGCTTATCACGTTGGCGCTAACGACTTTATCATGCTCTAAGGCTACTTCAGAATATGGTGAGCTTAAAGGCATAGTCAGTGGGACTGAGTTGGATGCACTTCCGGTAGTTTATGCCTACAACACAGATAGAGATGTGGGTTACACCGTATTCGTTGTTGACGGTGAATATCGTGCTAATCATATGATAAGCGGGAACTACGATGTAACGTTAAGACCAGCCATTGGGCAGTTAAAAAGTTTTAGCGCACAAACGGTTAGTTTTTTTATCGGCAAAGGCGATCATGCGCAGGCCAATTTTAGTATTACAGACATAGAAACTGTGCTCAATTATGTTGGTGGAATGGATTATCCCGACGCACAAATTCTCCCTTATGACGAGATATACCCGCCGGGTCCTGGACGAGATATTCTTGAAAGAACCTGTCATGGTTGCCATACAGCAAACTTCTATTCTTATAATTCGGTGAGGTCTTATTCTGGAGGTCGAGTTCCCAAAAATCGCGATGCCTGGGCGATAACGGTTGATCGCATGCATAAAGGCTCTGCTTTTGGAACTAAAGGCAATCCTTCCATGTTTGATGCTAAATATTTACCGCCTGAAGATCGCGATATATTAGTTGATTATCTGGCGGATAATTTTCCGGCAGATGCTCCGCCGAAAGTAATACAGCTAGAGGTGGAGCCAGAATTGGACTTGGCTGCACTAAAGTCCGCCATGTTTGTTGAATATATTTATCGAGAACCAGAAGGTAAATACTCATTGGACCCCTGGCCCCACCAAGTCGATTTCGATCTTGATGGAAATGTATGGTTAGCGTATACCCAATGCTGCATAGTAAAGTTTGATCCCCGTACGGGTGAGCAAACTGTATTTGAAGATCACGGTGGCGGCCATGGCATTGCCGTTGATCAAACCGATGGATCGGTTTGGTATTCAGGAGATATAGTGCGGCATTTAGATCCGGCAACGGGCCTTGTCGACCACTGGAAAGCCCCTGGTAATAGATATCTGGGCAGCAATACTCAGATTTTCGATTCGAAGGGAAATCTCTGGTTATCTCTTCTTGGCGCCGGTGCTCTTGGTAAATGGGAGCGCGAAACAGATACTATTAAATACTGGAATGTGCCCGTTATGCGGAGTCGGCCTTACGGTATTGTCATGGATCATAATGACAAGGTTTGGTTTGCCGATTACCATAATAATGGAGTGACTCGATTTGACCCTGATACCGAAGAGTTCAAACACTTTAATCTCGTTAAGACTAATAATGTAACGGCTATAAGACGTTTAGGCGCAGATTCAAAGAATATGATTTGGGCCGGCACCTGGGGTAATTTAGCATTTAATAATTCGACTTTGTATAAGTTAAATCCTGACACTGAAGAAGTTACACAGTATCCATCAGGTATTCCCTATGGGGCGATTTATAATGCCGAAGCGGATAACCAAGATAATATTTGGATTGCGCCAGACAACTATGTGTCTAAATTTGATCAAGTCAGTAATAACTTTACTCATTACCCGATACCTACTCGATCTGATAGTTTGAAAACCACTATTACCAAAGATGGAGGAGTGTGGTTTATTTACCGAAATGCGGGCAAATATGCAGGTTATGGCGGTAGTGCAGTAGTGCTCTATCCTAATATGGATAACATCACCACCCTTGGAGCCTATCATGATGAAAATAGTGCGGGCTATAGATTAAGTAAATATAAAGGCCCTGCATCACCCAAGGCTAAAGGTACTGATCGAATGGTTTTGCTTGAGCCTCAGAATGCTCAAGAGTACGAAATTTTTGCCATAGAGAACGGTTTAATTAATAAAAAAGAGGGTAAATTCGTAGGAGAAAACCCTGAATAATAATCAATGCTCTACAGCAAAAGTGATTATAGGAGTCATAATTGGTTGAAAGTTTCAAATACTGGTCTAAACTAAAGTTGCTGCTATGCATTAAAGTTTAGTTATATGTATGGATAAGCAGATCAGATTTAGATTAATAAGTATCAGGTTTGTGGGGCAGTTAACATCTACATTAAGCGACTGCAGAATTGATATTAGAGGATGCAGGATGATTCGATCACTTAGTAATGGCTTGGAGATATTGATCTATTTAAATAGACGAGACAGTGCTAGTGCTGGCGAGCTATCAAGCCAGCTAAGTATACCTAGGGCTACGGTTTATAGAATTCTCAGCACCTTGTTTGATAAGGGTTTTGTTTACCAGCACCCAGATGATCAGCGCTTTCACATGACGCCAAAAGTAAGAGTGTTAAGTGATGGTTATACTGATGAGGACCAACTGGCCAGTATCAGCAGGCCCTATTTGTTGAACTTGACAAAAATATTGCGCTGGCCTGTTGCCCTAGCGTGTATTGAAGGTGTTGAGCTTGTATTGCGAGATAATACTGATAAGGCTAGCCCCTTAGCGATAGAACATTTTAGTAGCGGTTACCGCGTCCCTCTCCTTGGCAGTGCATCTGGCCCTTGTATTCTTGCTAATCTAAGTATTGCGAGGCAACAAGATATTTTAACGGTGCTAAATAAAACAGGGCGGTTACGTGAGCAAAGTGATGAGGATATTACACAAATTATTCATCGCTTAAAGGCAATCAGGAAGCAAGGTTATTCTGTTCATAGCCGTCAACGGACTAAAAGCTATGTGGGTTACATGCGTATTTCAGATCTGACGTCTATTTCTGTCCCTATTGCAGGGCAAACTAAAGAAGCTATTGGCGCAATTACTATTCGGTATGCAACTGATGCGCTAACAAGGGAAAAGGCGTTGGATGATTTTATGCCTCTTCTGGCAAAGACAGCGGCGGATATCAGCAAAAAAGTCACTTCAAATAATATTTTTGAGGAATCTTTGGTTGCTTCAAATTAGTGTTCGCCACTTAGCATGGACACTAATTTTACCGCGAACAAGGTCGAAATAATCTTTACTAATACGCTGAGTTAAGGCGCCCACCGAACCATTCCCAACCTCAAAATGATCAATAGATGTCACAGGGATAATCTCTTGTCCTGTACCACAAAGAAACGCCTCCTCCGCAAAGTAAAGTTCACTTCGATCAATGCTCCTTTGCACAACGTCCAGCCCAGTGAGTTCTTTGTAGCGGGTTATAATTGTGTCACGAGTAATGCTTTCTAGAATATTACTGGAGCAGGAAGGTGTTGTCAGTACACCATCTCTGACCATAAAGAAACAGGCAATTGGCGCCTCAGACACATAACCATCAGGGGTTAGCATTAGAGCTCCATCGTAACCATCCGCCTTGGCTTGATGCACCGCCAAGCGAGCATTATGATAGTTGGCAGTCGCTTTTATGCGTGGTGGGCTGGCATTATCAGATAGCCGCCGCCAGGAGCTTACACCAAGACTCATACCGGTTTCAGCAAATTTCGGCTTGGCTCGGGGCATTGCCGCAGCGGTAAAGCCAACCGGCCCAGTGGTTGCTAACAGTCCCTGTCCTTCGATATAAACTAAGAGCCTAATGTAGACATCTGAATCTGGTTTGTTTGCCCTGATTAGATCGGTGAGGCATTTCCTGAAATATTTTGTCTCATAGGTTTGGTCAAGGCGCATTACTTTCATGCCAGCTTGGAGGCGCTTTATATGGTCATCAAGTCGAAACAAAGAAAACTCTTTTGTCTCCGGCATGTAATAGGCACGCACGCCCTCAAATACAGTCGTCGCATAGGTTACCGCTAGAGATAGAGGGTGTATCTGCGCCTCAGCAAAAGGCATCAGTTTCCCATTCATCATAATTATATCGCTGGTCCACATATACTGTAATCTCTTCTTTAGGATATTAACTTAGTTCTAAGGCGTCACTAACGATTAACGTGGCTAGTTTCTCCATATTTTTTAAACTCCGTGCCTGATCTTCGTCGTTGGCAGCGATACAGCAGTCAGAAATGACAGTCACGGCAAAATCACGATCATGTGCTTCACGGGCCGTTGATTCCACGACCATGTCAGTTGCTACGCCCATCAGGAAGACTTCAGTAACACCCATAGTTTTTAGTGTTAAATCCAACGCCGTGGCATAAAAAGACCCTACTCGATGTTTGGTTATGATTATTTCATCATCTTGAGGCGTTACCTCTGAGAGAAATTCAGTACCCCAGCCGCCTAGATCAAATGCTCCGAAGACATGCGCTTGTCCCATCAGAGGGGAGTTCTTGGGTTGTTCAAGGTAGGTGGAAGAAAATCCAACTCGAACATGTAGGACGGGTAGTCCAGCTGCCCTAAATTTTTCTTGAACCCGCGCAGCAGATTGAAGACTGCCGTGCGCTTTGTTAAATTCGGCGTAACCTTTGCCGGCTACTTTACCATTAGGATGTACGATATCGTTTTCAAAATCTAGACAGAGCAATGCTTTCATAAATTATTTTCCTTAGGGTGGTTATTTTAATTGTGGCCTAAAGTAGCGTAGTGAGGAATAGGGCTTAAATACCTCCATATCTCTCGACGTATTGGCGTTTTATAAACTCGAATAAAATAATTTTCTTAATCCGGTGCATAGGCAATTAGGTCGAGTAACGTGTTAGCCCCTGGAACAAGAAAGGGTCCACCTAGCCTAATGGTTGTAGATGCGGGCTTATCCCCTGGGAAATAAGACGCCCATTCCTCGATGGACTCAGCAAACCATTGGAAGTCGGAGTGGAAGCATACTCTACGACAAATATTTGCTACGTTGGTATTGGCGGCTTTGCAGATTGCATCGATATTTTTCATCATGTATCGCATCTGGGCTTGGCCTGGCGAACCATACCAAGGGAATGAAGGGTGCCGAACCATCCCATCTGCAAGATTTCCAGTGGAGTCGAACGCCATTTGAGTACTAAAAAACAAAAGATCCCCTGCCTTAACAGCTTGTGGTTCGTGGCCCAACGGTTTGGGTGCGTCAGAGGTTTTTATTGTTTGGGCCTTAATTGTTGCGTCATTAGTAAGAAGAGTGAGTGCTATTTCAATACGATTACCTTTTTGACCCATCCCCATATAAGGGATAACAACACGCGCCGGCGGGTTATTAGGAAAGTAGCGTCTCCATACTTTATCCATGCCTGCAAAATCGCTAGGATGTCCAATATAGACATCTGCTTTTACCGCCTTCGCAAGGGAGGACCCTGACGCTTTCGCTATAGCCGACAGCTTTTCCAATATATGTTCGGCCTGAGCTTCTACGGAATCAACGTGCCATTGAGTAGAGCCCTCAGTGGCGGTGATTAGATCTGCCGCGTTTTCAGCCGCTAGGAAAACCCAGTCTCCACGCCGCATACCGCAAGAGTGTCCTCCACTCGCGGTGGAAATTCCTTTTGGGGCTTCAATAATTTGAGGTTGATGCTCGTCATCAAGACAAATCATATCGACTTCGAGGGCTGTACCAAGGCATAAAAGTTCCCGCACGCCGAGGTATGAGGATGGTGGTGCGGGAGAGTTTACGATTGAGTCACGTATATTAAGGTAAGGCTTTAGGGTCATCGAGGGCCAATTATCACCCTTATGAAAGTCTGATTGTGAAGGGTTTTCGGATACTAGCCATTGCCACATGCGCACCATATTTTTATTAATATCGCAGTCACAGGCTTTAATCGTAGAGGCAAGGTTCCTAAGTACAAAATTAGATTGTAGTGCTAATTCGTTGTCAAGATAAGAATTCGAGTTCACTACTTCGGGCGCGAGACCTGTTTGAAAATCACTGGCAATTAGGCCTGCTATGAAAACCCAATCTCCAGCTCTTATAGCAGGGCTATAAGGCATTAAAGGCTTGGGCACCCCGGCTTCAAGTCCAGGCCAAATTGCTTCTTTAGTAGCCAGATTTTTTGCAGCACTTTTCGTTGCCATTATTTTTGCTCCACATTTTTTCGGTAATATTCGTAACTGTCTCGAACACTCTATTTTGAGTGACTACTGTAATGCTCGCTCTAAAATTTTTGTAGATTTCGCTCAATCATATTAGCCATGACCTCAAGAGCAAGTTGAATAGATTGGTTGCCTCAATAGCGGACACTTATTATTAAGTTTTCTTAATTGCCCACTATTGAGACGTTTTTAGTGTTGCAGTTGATTGGAGGGATTACTTGCTTTTAAGTTGCAGAATCATCCTTTTTTCGATTAGTGATGTGGTTCTAAAGAGCCTTTCAAAAACTAATTAATGGATCTACTCAGATGAATAAGACGCTTAACATATTTCTTGCCCTGTTGATGCTTGTTGCTGGATTTTCTTCTAGCCCACTCTTCGCTAAAGAGGCCCGATTAGGTAAGGTTCCTGGAACGGCTTTAATGTCAGGTTCCGTCTCTGCACCTAATGATTTTTCTGCAGCCAAGGTTTACGCTAAAAATTTAGATAAGAATATGCTCTACATGGTGTATACCAATAAGGGTCAATACCACATGCCTAATCTTATGGCAGGCGCTTATGAAATTTGGTCAGAGCATGAAGTTCTGCGATCTGAGCACAGCTGGGTTCGAGTTGAGGCTAGGTCTAGGTTGGTAGCTGATTTTACTTTAAAGTCAGGACCGGCTGATCCACTAACACTAAAAACTAGTGCTGCTAAGTCGGGTAATGCAGTGACCTATGATGAGCTGTACCCTGCGGGAAGAGGCAGAGATATAGCAGAACGCACCTGTATGAGTTGTCATGGCCAAATGCATTTACCATCATACAAAATGAACAAGATAGGTTGGGATGCAATGATAGGCGTGATGCTTGACCCCAATGCTAGGCGTGGAGCGATGATTCAGGAAGGTGGTGCTGTGGGTGATATCACTGACGAGGAAAGAGATGTTTTGGCCGATTACTTGGCCGACAACTTTGGGCCTCAAAGTGAGACTAGAGTCCTCAGGGCGGAGGCAGAGTATCCTCTAGATGAGGAAGAATTATCCAAAGGTCTATTCGTTGAATACCTATTACCCCTTGCTCCAAGCACTGACCTGTCATTAAGATCTAGGGCTGAGGCTGGCAAACATAGAATACTAGAGCCTCATATCGACAATAATGGCAATATTTGGGGTACTAACAGTTTTATTGGGGTCAGTAAGCTTGACCCTAGGACTGCAGAATATTCTCATTATCCTTTTGGAATAGATAAAGAGAATGGCAACCCCTACATCCAGGCTCATGGAATGACAATTGACTCTAGAAATCATATATTTTGGATTGAGTTTTTTGGTAAGCATGTGGGTCGATTAGATCCAAGAACAGGTCAGATGGACCGATTTCCTATGGACCCAGAGGGTAAGGTTTATAATATTCAGGGGCATACGCCAGACCTAGACTCTAAGGAGAACGTTTGGTTTACTGTTATTACAGGAAATAAAATGGGTGTCTGGGATCGAAAGACAGAAAAAGTAAGTCTGTATGAGGTTCCTACGGCCAATTCATTCCCCTATGGTATCGATATTGACCAGCAGGATAACGTTTATTTCGCTCAATTATTTGGTTGTAAGGTGGGCGTGATAAACGCTAATACCAAAGAGTTTAAAGAATATCCGGCATTGGCCAGCCCCTGCTCCATGAACCGAGTTATGGTGGATAAAGAAGGTATTGTTTGGTACTCCCTAAATCGATCCGGATTGCTTGGGCGATTGGACCCTAAGACGGGGGAGCAGACAGAATACCCAATATTACCCTTCCGTGAAGATCGCACAGTGCCTTTGTCTTACCCCTATGGCATTATGGCTGACCACAACAATAAGGTCTGGTTTGGAGATCAAGGACTTGGCGGCGCGCTGATAAAGTTTGATCCAGACACCGAATCATTCGCCTATTATCCATTGCCAAGGAAGACTGACAACCCTAATATTGATATCAGTGGTAAAGGGGCGATTATCTATACCAGCCGCTCTAATCGCCAGGCTGCTATCGCCATTTTTTATCCAGATGTATCGCGGATGACATCATTTGCAGTCTATCGCTAACGTGCTGTCAGTGGCTTATCTGAAATCAAATGCGGGTGGGTAAGGTTGAAGTTTTTTGAGTAACTTCTCCGAATTTGGCCGCAGCTGGAAACCTTTGATGGGCGCATTGGTTGGCGCTGGGTGTGGAATAACATCTCTACTTTTTTATACCCATGGCATCTTCGTGGTTTCTATTTCTAACGACATGAATTGGTCTCGCGGGGCTGTTCAGTTTGGCTTTACGTTGATGAGCCTAATGACACTGGTTACCGCTCCTACGGTAGGTTGGTTGACTGATAAATATGGTGCTCGGATTGTTGCATTAACATCTCTAGTGGGGATGTTAATCGGGTGCTTGGCATTGTCGTTGACAGGCGACACGATTACCTCCTATTACATTGGTTGGATCATAGTGGCGATTTTGGGTGCTGGAACACTGCCTATCACCTGGACATCAGTTATTAACCATTGGTTTACGAAAAATCGGGGCCTAGCGTTAGGGATTACTCTGTCTGGTACCGGAATAGCGGCCAGTATCGCCCCTACCTACACGAGTTGGCTGATTGCAGTTTTTGGTTGGCGCAGTGCCTATCTATTGCTTGGCGCAACCGCTATTGCTATTGCTCTGCCCATCGTCTACGTTTTTTTTCATAGTCCCAACACCCCATCGGACAATAAGACTGGGGGTCAATCGTCATTAATAGAGACTGGATTGACTCTTCGTGCAGCGCTATCTAGCTATAAATTTTGGATTTTAGCTGTCAGTATATTCTGTGTGGCTGGGAGTATTTCCGGCCTTATTACCAATGTAGTGCCACTCCTGATTGATAAGGGTATTACTGTAAAAGAGGCATCGGCATTTGCAGGGCTAATAGGTATTAGTGTGATAATAGGTCGACTGGGTATTGGATATTTGGTCGATATAATTTGGGCACCCTTCATAGCCGCGTTATTTCTAGGAATGCCAGCTCTAGGAGCTGTTCTTTTAATGGGTGCCACATTAGAAACATCTATGATCAGCCTATCTATTATTCTAATTGGGTTGGCTGCAGGAGCTGAAATTGATTTAGTTGCTTATTTGTCGAGTCGCTATTTTGGCTTAAAAAGCTACGGCAAAATTTACGGTGTTTTATTGATGGTTTTTTCGGTGTCAGCGGGACTAGCGCCAACTGTTTTCGGTATGAGCTTCGATCACTACGGCAATTATGGAGTGATTTTACCTATCGCAGCAATTCTATCCTTTGTAGGCGGTGCATTAATGTTGTTTTTGGGGGCTTATCCTCAGTTTGACGCTGTAACTCAACCTTATGACATACCAGTGGAGTCTTGACATGAAAATATTATTTTATGCGATCTCAATAACAGCATCTTTAGCTTCTCCATATATTTGGGCTGCAGAAAATGCGTGCATTTCAGGTGATTGCATCAATGGCCTTGGTACGATGCATTATCCCAAGGGCCATCAATATACAGGACAGTGGAAAGAGGGGAAAAGACACGGAAAGGGCGTGGAGCGAAGAGAAAATGGCGGCCTTGTCACTGGTAACTATAAAGATGATCGACCTCATGGCTATGGTACCTATACGTTTGTTAATTCTGCTAAATATGCCATTGATTGGACGGGTGATGAAAAACAAATTTCGGGCCCCTATGCCTTTTCTAACGGCGGTAAATATGTCGGAGGACATGATAATCGAGAGCATGGTCATGGTACGGTTATGTATAACGATGGAGGTACTTATGTCGGCGGCTATGATCATGGTAATAAACAAGGTAAGGGTACTTTCGTCTATCCTGATGGCGGTATCTACCATGGTGATTGGTGGGCGGGTAAGCCTCATGGTGCTGGAGTTTTTGTGCAGGTCAATGGAGACGTGTACGACGGCCAATGGAAAGATGGAATGCCCGATGGACAAGGTATATTGACGCATTCTGACAACAGCACCAAAAAGGGTGATTGGCGCCACGGTGAGTTTGTTCAATAAACCTTCTTAGTTAATTAAGTACTGGACTGCCTTTATGCGTAAATTCTATCCTAGCTTAAAAGACCGTGTCGTCATCGTGACGGGGGGTGGTCGTGGGTTAGGGCGGGAAATGGCTTTAGAGCTAGTCGCCGCTGGCGCAAAAGTATTGATTACTGGTGCTGAAAGAAGTGATGAACTAGCCGAGGTTGTTCGCGAGTCCAATGATGCCTTTGGCCAAGGTCGGCTACTTTCTATCCAGGCTGATATTAGAGACTGGAATGATGCAAAAAAAGTACGTGATGTTGCGCTAGAGTACTTTGGTGCAATTCATTGTTTAGTTAACAATGCCGGCCGTGGCATGTTACTGGTAGCCAAAGATTTCACTTCCCGTCCAGCGCTATTTTGGGAAGCTCCCCCTGAGGGTTGGTGCCAAATTATTACGACGAATGTTAATGGTAGTTTTTTAATGAGTAGGGCCATAGCGCCAGTCATGGTGGAGCAAGGTTTTGGTCGGATTATTAATGTTTCTACTAGCCTCTCGACAATGTCTCGTCGCGGCTACTCTTCTTATGGCCCTTCCAAGGCGGCTTTGGAGGCTGCTAGCGTGATTTGGGCTAAAGACCTGCAGGATACGGGCGTAACCGTTAACATATTGCTTCCAGGTGGGGCCTCAGATACTAAATTACTGCCTGATGGTCCCAACCGATTCGGTGCAGATGGAGAGTTGTTATCCCCCAGCTTGATGCGCGCACCCATCCTATGGCTGTGTTCTGATGATTCGAAGAATTCTACGGGGCAGCGTTATATAGCTCGTCTATGGGATCAAGCTCTCCCACGGAACCTTGCTGCTAATGCTGCCCTTGATAAGAGTATTTTATTTGTTTGACCAATCAGATAACTAACCTTAATAGATACAGAAGTTAGTTCGTAATTCTATTGTTTTGCTTAGACTGACTAGCTAAGATTGAGAACATAGATGTTCGAGGCTTCTTGAAAGTGGCCCATAAGCGTTATTATCTGGGGTTATTATGAATTTTGTTCCTTACGCCGTGCCCTTTTTTTTGTTACTGATTCTTGTCGAATTGGCTTGGGGTTGGCTAAAAGGCAAGAATACCTATCGTATCAATGACAGCTTAAACAGTCTGAGTCTTGGGTTGTTGAGTACCGTAACTAAATTGGTATTTTTGAATATTGGATTACTTGTGGGTTCCAATATTGGGCAAAATCATGCGATCTGGTCTTTTGACATGGCGTCTACTAGTCACTGGTTATTAGGGCTTTTGCTGTACGATTTTCTCTATTATTGGTATCACCGAATCAGCCATGAGCGGCAATTTTTTTGGGGCTCTCACGTGGTTCATCACCAGAGCGAAGAGTATAATTTAAGTACTGCATTGCGCCAGACTAGCACAAGCTTTTTAACCACCTGGATCTTTTATATTCCCTGTTTCTTTTTAGGTATGCCGATATATATGTATGTCAGCATTGCGACTGCCCAGTTGATTTACCAGTTTTGGGTACATACACAGCACATTGGTAAGTTAGGGTTTTTAGAATGGTTTTTCGTGTCGCCGTCCAACCATCGTGTTCACCATGCGCAGAACCCTGAGTATATCGATAAAAATTATGGGGGTTTGTTGATTATCTGGGATCGACTATTTGGTACATTCAAAGAAGAAGATGAAGAGGTGAAACCTATCTATGGTATTCGGGTACCTCTAAAAAGCTGGAATCCGTTGTGGGCAAATTTACATATATTTGTGAATATGGCTCGTGATGCTTGGCGTACTAATAATTGGAAGGATAAATTCCGGGTGATTGGGGCTCCCACTGGCTGGCGTCCTGCGGATGTGGCGCAGCGTTATCCAGTCGAAAAATCTGATTTAAGCCGCTTCGAAAAATATGATCCTAAGCTCAGTATGTGGACCAAGTATGCAGTAATAGGACAATATTTTTTGTTGAGTATTTTCCATTTTTGGAGCATGGAACAGGAGGCAAAACTCCCTTACGAGTTATTGTTCGCTGTAGTCATTACTCAGCTTCTTACCGTAATGGTCATTGGTGCCTTACTAGATGGTAAGCCCTTGGTTAGAGGGTTGGAATTATCTCGATTAGTTGTAATGACAGGAATCCTTGTCAGCGCCTATACTGCCAATATCTTTAGCATGGAATGGCTTTATTACGGTATTGTCTATCTTGTTGTTAGCGCGAGTTTAATGTGGGTTTGTATTAAGCGAGAGTGGAGTAAAGAGCTAGTTGCCAGCTCTAATCCAGCCTAAAAATATTAATGAATCATCATGGACTAAACCTGTGAAAAAAAGCCTGAAGGGCTCTGCCCAGTCTGTTGTGTCTCCACTTGCCGCGGCGGTAATTAGTGTTGATGTTGAACTAGGACAGGCGGTGGCAGCAAAGCAGATAATCGCGACCGTAGAATCTATGAAAATGCAGACCGCTCTCGTTGCGCCTGTCTCTGGGGTTGTTTTGGAGATAGGGGTGACGGTGGGCCAGACTGTCCAGACAGGGCATGTGGTTTGCAGGATTACCGAAGTCGATGCGCCACCCGAAGAAGACAAAACGCCTATTGATCAGCAGCCACAATCTGATGGCCCCCTTGAAAAACTTAATCAGCAGCTACA
>Ga0209709_10000218_pt1 | contig 55330 bp, 56 predicted proteins | sample ArcticOcean_MG_C_2_FD_187435 | JGI IMG/M metagenome (GOLD analysis project Ga0209709, IMG submission 187435) | Marine microbial communities from western Arctic Ocean - ArcticOcean_MG_CB4_136 (SPAdes) (version 2) | ecosystem: Environmental > Aquatic > Marine > Oceanic | place: Arctic Ocean... | reverse complement strand
AACAACAAAGAAATCAACAAAATCATACGTAATTTTAATAAAGAAAAAATTAATATACTTGATTTTGGAGCAGGATGGGGTCATTGGTTAATATCTGGACCGAGTTCATTTTATGATTCTTATGCCTTTGAATTATCACCTAGTAGAAAACTTTTTTTAACATCTAACGGAATAAAAGTATTAAATTTTAACAATATAAGTCGATATGAGGATTTTTTTCATTACATAAGATTAGACCAGGTATTAGAACACCTTGATGAGCCCAATGATGTACTAAAAATAATAAAAAAATTAGGAAAAAAAAATTGTATTTTTTATATTTCTGTACCGGATGGAAATGAAATAATAGAAAAAAAAAATGTTCTTTTCATTAAAAAGGGGCCAGTTCAACCCCTAGAACATTTGAACTGCTTCTCAAAATATAGTTTAAAAAAATTCTTAAATATACATGGATTTAGACCCCTAAACTTGAAAGAAATAATTATGATGAATATTAAAGATTTTAGATTAGATACGATAAGTTTCAAATCTTTTATACAAGATATAAAAAGTTATTTTTTTTCTACATCAATTAAATTTAAATTAAAATAATTAATGAAAATTTGTTATTTAGCTAATACTGCCGTACCATCGACCACCGCAAGTGCTATCCAAATTATAAAAATGTGTGAAAGTTTTTCAAAACTAAAACATGAAGTGTTGTTAATAACAACCAACGCTTCAGATAAAAAAGTATTTGATTTTTATGGTGTAAAATCAAAATTTCACATAAAAAAAATCAAAAAATATAATAAGTTTCCTTTAGGATTAAAATACTATTTATTTTCTATATCATCAATAATTGAAAGTTTAAATTTTAAACCAGATGTTTATATTACAAGAAATTTCTTTACATCTTGTTTATTAACAATTTTAAGGAAAAAAAATATTTTAGAACTTCATCATGGAATTGAAGTTGAAAGTAGAATTGTAAGATTTATTACCAAAAATTTAAATTTTTTTAATCATAAATGTCTTTTAAAGCTTGTAGCAATCACCAATAGTGTAAAACAATATTATCAAAAAAAATTCAACATAAGAGCAAATAAGATCATTGTAGCACCTAGCGGATCATCTATTGAAAATAAATTTTTTAATAATATTTTACAAAATAAAAAACAATTAAGTATTGGTTACTTCGGATCCCTATACAAGTCACGTGGCGTTGAATTAATCTTAAAATTGTCAAAAATAGATAGAGAAAATAAATATTTTATCTTTGGAAATTTAAAAAACTATAAAAATATTAAGAACAAATTTTATAGTCAAAATCTTTCTCTGAATGATTATTTGCCATATAAGTTAGTTCCCAAAAATATTTTAAAAATGGATGTTTTGTTAATGCCTTATCAGGAAAAAATTGTTGCTGCAGGAAATGTTGGAAACATAATTGATTTTACATCTCCATTAAAATTATTTGACTATATGGCTTGTGGAAAAATAATTATTTCTTCTCAGGTAAAAGTACTTCAAGAAATTTTGAAAGAAAAAAAGAATGTTATATTTGTTAAAAACTTTAATAATGCACATGCTTGGAAAAAAGAAATACAAAGAATTAAATTTTTAAATGATAAAAGATATATTATTTCCCAAAATAATTTTAAGATGAGCAAAAACTACAAGCTAAAAGAAAGAGCTAAAAGAATTTTAGATAGTCTTAATTACGATTTCAATACAAATTAATGAAAAAAAATAATTTAAAGAAAATAATAATTTTTTATCCTTCGTTTGAAAGAGGTGGGGTAGAAAATGTTTTAGTAAATCTAATAAATTTTTTTCTAAAACAAAAAATTGAAATTGTTTTGATTACATCTAATATAAAAAAAGGGCTTTTTAAAAATAAGTTATTCATCTGCAAATATATAAAATTTGCTCCCTTTTCTTTTTTCCCAGATAGAATTAACAAAGCATTATCAGCATCAAAAACCCTTAAAAATGAACTTAAAAAGTCAGAAAAAAAGAATACAATAGTCTTTTCTTTACAAGGAAGTTCTTTAGCAATTGTTATTAGTAAATTTTTTGGATTTAAAATTATAGTTAGAAATGGAGAAGATGTATTAGGCTCAACAATTTATTCTGAAAATAAGATTCAATCGTTAATAGTTTTATTACTAAAAGTCTTTTTATATAATTTTGCAGATAAAATTATAACCAATTCTAAAGGTTCTGGAAATTCATTAGAAAAAATTTTAATCAAAAAAAAAAAGATACATCCTATTTATAACCCTTATCTTAAAAAAATTTATGGAAACTCAAAACACAAAAGGAATAAATATTTAATTTCTATTGGTAGGCTGGTGAAAGAAAAAGATTTTCATAATTTAATAATTGCTTTTAATTTTATTAAACAAAAAATACCAAATTATAAGTTGATAATAATTGGAGATGGTCAATTAAAAAATGAATTACAAAACTTAGTTAATAACTTGGGATTGAATAAAAGAATTATATTTACTGGGTGGGAGTTAAAACTCAAAAAATACTATGTTAGCTCAAAATTATTTATTTTAAATTCTTTATATGAAGGGTTGGGAAATGTTGTAATTGATGCAGCAAATTATAATTTACCAATTATCACAACAAATTGTAATAGCAGAGAAATTATAGATTATGGAAGGGGTGGGTTTTTAGTTCCTATTAAAAATCCAAGATTATTGTCGAGGAAAATTTTATTTTGTTTAAATAATTATAAGTTTTCAATAAAAAAATCTAAATATGCAAAAAAAAGAATAAAAAGATTTGATTGTGAAACTAATTGTAATAAATATTTTAAATTGATTTCCAAAACTATTAATGAATAAAAAAAAAACAGTTTGTTACTGGTCACCATTTATAAGCAATGTTGCTACCATTAAAGCAGTAATTAATTCTGCACTATCAATCAATAGATACTCCAATCAAAATTTTGAATCGCTAATTATAGATGTTTTTGGAGAGTGGAAAACAAACATAAATAATGAAACTTATAACCTTAAATTTTATAGTTTAAATTACATTGCAAAGTTATTTAAATTTTCATCAGAAGGTTTCATAAAAAGTAGATTAAAATATGTAATAATTTTTTTAATTTCGTTTGTATCTTTAAAAAAATTCTTAATAAAAGTAAAACCGGAATTTTTGATAGTACACTTAATAACATCATTACCACTTTTACTAAATTTAATTTACAAATTTGATACAAAAATAATTTTAAGAATTTCAGGTAAACCACAAATGAATATTTTTAGATATATATTTTGGAAAATTGCATTAAAAAAAGTTTATAAAATAACTTTTCCAACCATGGAAAGTCTAGATTATTTAAAAAATTTAAAACTGGCAGATGAGAATAAATTTGAATTGTTATGTGATCCTGTCTTTATTATTAAAGATATCAGTAAAAAGAAAAAAGAGCCGATAAACAGTCCCAATTTAAAAAAAAATGATTATTTTTTAGCAATAGGAAGACTAACGAAGCAAAAAAATTTTATTTTTTTAATAAAGTGTTTCTCTAAATTAGTTAAAGATCACTCAGATATAAAGTTGGTTATCATCGGAACTGGAGAAGAAAAAGAAAAAATTAACCATTTCATAAAAGCTAATAATCTAGAACAAAATATCATACTTCTGGGGTATCAAAAAAATGTATTTAAATTTTTAAAAAATTGTAAGGCCTTTATACTTTCATCACTTTGGGAGGACCCAGGTTTTGTTTTAATTGAAGCAATGGTGAGTGACTGTCTTGTTTTATCAAGTAACTGTCCGAATGGTCCAAAAGAAATAATAGAAAAAACAAATGGAGTGTTATTTCAAAGTAACTCTGAAACTGATTTTATTAATAAGTACAAGTATCTAATTAACTTAAGTAATATTAAAAAAAAAGAATTAAGAATTAATGCAAAAAAGAAAATTAAAATTTATTCAATTTTTCATCACTACCAAAAAATTCAAAAGTTATTAATTAATTAAAAATTATTTATATTGTATTAAAAATATTATAATATTTTAATAAGTTTTTTGAGTAATCAAATCTTTCTAATCTTTTCTTTGCAAACAATAATTTTTTATTGCATTTCTCTTTATTGTTAATCGTATAGATAATTTTTTTGCTAAGCTCTTTATAATCTCCCACTTTAAATAAAAGCCCCCCTTTTCCGTTATCTAAAATTTCTGAAGGTCCGGTAGGACAGTTGCTTGAAATTACAAACTTATTTAATGTTATCGCTTCCAATAAAACATTTGGTAAGCCCTCAAAATTCGATGATAATATAAATAAGTCCGATTTTTTCATATAAGGGTAAGGATTTTTTTTAAAGTTTAATATTTTAATAATTTTATTTAATTTCAATTCATCTATAAAATTTTGAATTTCGTTTTTCTTATTACCAGAACCTACTAAAAGAACTTTTATATTTTTATATTTATGCTTTAATAAATTAATAGATTTTATTAAACAAAAATGATCTTTCTGACTTGTAAATCTTGCAACACTTATAATTTTAAAATCTTTTTTATTAAAAAAACGAATATTTATTTTCTTTTTTGAATTTTTAATAATTTCTTTTTTGTTTAATGGATTATATATACACTCGCTATTTAAATTAAATTTCAATTTTAATTCTTTTTTAAATTCTTCACTATTAACAATTATCTTATTAGCCATACCATAAATTTTTTTATACATAGTTTTTTTAATATATTTTTTTGACCATCCAGAAGGTGATGAATTTGATCTAATAATAATTTTTGTTGACAAAAATTTACATAAAATTGTGCAATAAGCCAGCCCCTGAAAACAAATTACAATAGAGTGCCGATTAAATAATATTTGCTTAAAAAGTAAAAACAAAGAGATAATAAACTTTGTTCTTCTTCCAATTGTGCTTGATAGTTTAGTTTCTAAAGTGATAAATTTTATTTTTGGATTTAATCTTTTCCGATAAGATTTTGATAAACTAATTACAGAAATATCTTTAAATTTAGTACATAAGTAATTTGTAATTAAAAAAAAATTTTTTTCTACGCCACCACCATCAATAGTCGGCATGAAAATTATAATTTTTTTTGGGTTCATTGTAAAAAATTAGAAAATTAACATATGTTTTTAATAATGATTTTAAATTAAAATTATCTTGTCAATTTTTATAAATCAATTAAGTAAATATTATATATATGGATTTAGTAAGCGTTGTAATTCCTTATTTCAAAAAAAAAGAGTACATCAAAAGATGTATTCAGTCTGTTTTAAGACAAAATTATAAAAAATTTGAAATTATAATTGTATATGATGGTGAAGACTTTTCAGATCTAGCCTATATAGGCGCTATAGTAAAAAAAGATAAGAGAATTCATTTAATTAAAAATTATAAGTTGCTTGGTGCTGGCCTATCAAGAAATAAAGGAATTAATATTGCAAAAGGTAAATTTATCGCTTTATTGGATGCCGATGACTTTTGGGATAAAAATAAATTAAAATTTCAAATAAAATTTATGAAAGATCATAATTATCTAGCATCACATACATCCTATCAAATTATTGATAAAGAAAATAAAAAAATCGCAATCAGATCTGCTAGAAATTTTTATGAAGTAGAAGATTTATTATATTCTTGTGATATTGGGCTTTCAACAATAATCCTAAAAAAAAATATTTTTTCAAAAAATATTAAATTTCCAGATACAAAAACTAAAGAGGATTTTATTCTTTGGTTAAAGCTACTTAGAAAAAAAATTCCAATTATAGGACTTGACAAGAAATTAACTTATTGGAGAAAATTAGATAATTCTTTATCATCATCAATAATTCAAAAAATGTGTGATGGTTTTAAAGTTTATTATATTTATATGAATTATAGTTTCTTTAAATCAGTTTGTAGTTTATTTTACTTATCAATAAATTTCTTAAAAAAAAATTGATCTATGTTAAAAACAATTATTATAATATTTTATCCTTTTTTCATATATCTAGTAAATTTTTTTCTAACTAAAAAAAACCTACTTCCAAATTATTCTGGGGACAATCATCAGAAGTTTTTTAATAAAAATAAAATTCAATTATCAGGTGGTATATTTTTATTGCCTATTTTTTTCATAATAACTTATGATTATTCAATAGTTTTAATGATATCTATATTCTCTATTTTTTTGTTAGGTTTATTTTCTGATATTAGTTTTTTCTCCTCAGCAAAATTAAGATTTCTAATTCAATCTGTGATTATTTTTTTATTTTTATTCTACTCAGATTCTACATTAACATCAGTTAGAATAGATATGTTTGATCTAATGCTTGAAAATTATTTATTTAGCTTATTTTTCACTCTATTTTGTTTGATGATTTTAATAAATGGAACTAATTTTATTGATGGACTTAACGGACTTGTTTTAACTTATTATCTGATGATCATTTTTATTATTTTTTGTTTAAAATTGTTTGAATATTCATTTTTAAATAATTTAGATGTTATTTTAATAATGATGATTTTTATTTATTTAATTTTGTTTAATATTTTTAATCAATTATATATAGGAGACTCCGGATCTTATCTAATTGGTTTTTTGTTTGGATATTTTTTATTACAAATTTATGAAAGCAACCAGCTTCTCTCTCCATTTTTTATAGCATTATTATTATGGTATCCTGCATTTGAAATATTATTTTCTATTATTAGGAAAATTAAGTTTAAAAAATCACCGTTTAAACCAGATAATAAACATTTTCATCATTTATTGTTCTTATATATTTTGAAAAAATTCAAGTTTAATAATAATTTATCTAATAATTTATCCGCTTTAATTATTATTTTTTATAATGCATTAATTTTTTTAGTAGCTGTTCAAAATATACAACATACAGCATTACAAGTTTCATTGCTCTTCTTTAATGCAAGTATTTATCTAATCTTATATTTAAAACTTAATCAATCTCAAAATTTATAGTTTATTTCCTTTTGATTAAGACACATAAATGCAAAATTCATCCAAAATAATGTAGCACCATGTGAGGTAAAAAAACTACCAGAGGGTAATAGTGGCAATAAACTTGTAAAAACAAAAAATAAACCTGATAAATTTAAATTATTATTAAAATTTCTCTGTTTTATGCATTTATAAAAATGATAAATAAAAAAAAACATCAATGAAAAATAACCGAACAATCCTAGCTCTGCAATAAACTCAAAATGTATTTGATGAGGATGAGTTGAAGGATCTATCGAGTTAATATAAAAAAAGTATTTGTATTCTTTTTTTTTAATCTCATTACCATAATTCTTAAAGCCTACACCAAAAACTTTGTTATTATTATAAACTTTTAAGGCTGTTAAATAATGACCACCATGCTCTGATTTAAAAATATTTTTAACAGGATTTTCTAGGTATTGGTTTATGAACTGATTTACGAATCTTTTTTTATACTGGTCATTAGAGTTAATAATTATAACTATGAGAATAAAAAATGATGAAAATAAAATAACTTTCAATTTAAAAAGTTTTCTTTCAAAGAAAAAAGTAAATAATAAAATCATTATTAAAACTTTAATAAAATTAGACCTTTCTCCTATTAAAAAAGAAATCAACAAAAATAGAAATATAAAAAGATAAATAAAATTTTTTAAATCATATTCTTTATTTATTACATTAAATTTATTATTAGAAAATATTCTGAAAATGAAAGATAATATTATTAATATAAAGGCATAATAGAAATGCCCTATAATTAATTCGTCGTTAAAAAATCCAGCCAATCTCCCATGTATATATGATTGAAAACCCAAAATATTTTTACCATTAACTAATTCAAATATTAGATCTAAACTAGTGATAGAAAAAATTATTAACCAACTATATAAGATTATTTTTTGATACTTTTCGTTATTAATATTAAAATAATATAATACCAACATTATAAAAAAAATAAATCTTATAAATCCAAAACCACGGTCAAAAGAGTTTAAAGGATCTATACTAAAAATAATGTTAATTAAAAAAGTAATCCACAAAAGTATCAAAGAAAAAAAAATATAATTTTTTAAAAAATTTAATCTTCTTTTTATTAAAAGTTCAGAGATAAATATAACATCTAAAATAATGATACTTATATTTATTAGGGCCGTTCCTAAAAAAAATAATAATGGAAAAATTGATAATAAAATTACTGCTGAAAATTGAAAAAAGTCGTTTGAAAAACTTTTATTAGAAAAATTTATTTTTGAATACACTATAATTAATATTTAAGTATTTTGAATCTGATGATATTTAACGTACTAAGTACAAAAAAAAAGCTTTATTTAAGACGTTTTTAAAGATTAAATTAAGAAATTGATTATTTACATTATATAATTAACATGTATAAAAGCGACGCCGGTGGTTATTGCGAAAGTGTTATACCCGATCCCATTCCGAACTCGGAAGTCAAGCCTTTCAGCGCCGATGGTACTTTGTCTTAAGATACGGAAGAGTAGGACATCGCCGGCATAAAGAAAAAACTTATATGAAAATTAAAAGCTCACTAAAATCAGTCAAAAAAAGAGACCTTAATTGTAAGCTAGTTAGAAGAAGAGGCAGAGTTTATATAATTAATAAGACAAATCCAAAATTCAAAGCAAGACAGAAGTAATTTTTATGGATGATAAGAACCATAAAGATACTTGGAATAATTTCACTAAATTTGTTCTGTGGGGAACTGTCGCTGTTATATCGGTTTTAGTTTTAATGTTCCTATTCTTATTATAAGTCTTTTTTATGAGAATTGGTTCCATTTTAGAAAATCAAAATATTGAAAAAAGAATAGCTATCACTCCAGAAATAGCAAAAAAATATATAGCACTCGGTTTTGAAGTATTGTTATCCAAAAGCTATGGTGATCACCTGGGATTTAGGGATGAAGAATATAAAGAGCTTGGTGTAAAAATCTGCAAAGATGAAAAAGAAATTTTAGAAACGACTGATGTTATTGTTCAGTTAGGATTAATATCAAATGATAAAAAAAATTTATTAAAAGAAAATCAAGCGTACATAGGAGTTTTAAATCCTTATGATAATAAAGAAAAAATAGATGAACTTATTAAAAAAAAAATTAATGTTTTTTCTCTAGAATTGCTTCCTAGAATTACAAGAGCACAATCTATGGATATACTTTCTTCCCAAGCTAATCTTGCTGGGTATAAAGCGGTGATTGAGTCATTTGCTAATTTTGAAAAAGCTATTCCGATGATGATGACTGCAGCAGGCACAGTTCCTGCAGCGAAAGTTTTAGTTGTTGGTGCAGGTGTGGCAGGACTACAAGCTATAGCTACAGCAAAAAGAATGGGTGCAATTGTTTTTGCAACAGATGTAAGGATGGCTTCAAAAGAACAAGTCGAAAGTCTAGGAGGCAAGTTCTTAACTATTGAAGGGGCAGAAAATCTTGAAACAGCAGGAGGTTATGCAAAAGAAGCATCAGATGATTTTAAAAGAAAACAAGAAGAGTTATTAAGTGAAACTCTAAAGAAAATTAATATTGTGATTTGTACCGCCTTAGTCCCTGGAAGAAAAGCTCCAATAATAATCAAAGAAGAAATGATTAACAACATGCAAGCTGGATCAATAATTTATGATTTAGCAGCTATACAGGGTGGGAATACCGATTTTACAGAGGTTGATAAAGTGATAGATAAAAAAGGGGTTAAAATTATGGGTGAAAGTAATATTCTTAACAAACTTCCAACAACTGCATCAAATTTATATGCAAAAAATGTATTTAACTTCGTTTTAAATTTATATGATAAGGAAAATAAAAAAATTAATATAAATTTAGAAGATGAAATAATAGAAAAAACTTTGATAAAATAAAATTATGGAAATAGACCCATTTATATTTAGATTGAGCATATTTATTCTTTCAATATTTATAGGATATTATGTTGTATGGAGCGTCACACCTTCTCTACATACCCCTTTGATGTCTGTAACAAATGCTATTTCATCTGTAATTATAGTTGGAGCAATCATTGCTGGATTATCAGGTAATTCTAATAGCATTTTTAATACTTCCAGTATTTTTGGATTTTTAGCAATATCGTTAGCAGCGATAAATATTTTTGGAGGTTTTTTGGTAACTCAAAGAATGTTAGCCATGTATAAAAAAAAAAAGAAGGATAAATAGTGATTTCTGCAAATTTATCAGCAATTTTTTATTTGATTTCAGGTGTACTATTTATTTTAGCATTAAGAGGTTTGTCTTCACCAGAAACATCAAGACAAGGTAATCTTTTTGGAGTCATAGGGATGATAATTGCAATAGCAGTTACATTTTTATCTATAGGAAATTTTTCAACTGGGTTTATTTATGTTTTAATTTTTCTATTAATTGGTGGTTTAATTGGTGCTTTTATAGCTTATAAAATACCTATGACAGCTATGCCAGAACTTGTGGCAGGCTTTCATAGTCTTGTAGGTTTAGCTGCAGTTTTTGTTGCAATATCAGCTTTTTTAAATCCAGAGGCTTTTAATCTTGGTTCACCAGGTAACATTAAGCTTGGAAGTTTAATTGAAATGTCAATTGGTGCTGTGGTTGGAGCAATAACTTTCTCAGGGTCAGTAATCGCTTTTCTAAAACTTCAAGGAATTATGTCTGGAGCCCCAATAACATTTAAAGGTCAGCATCCATTAAATGCTCTAATATTAATTTCAATAATAGTTTTAACATTTCTGCTTAGTTCCACACAGTCTTCTAACTTGTTTTGGATATTGTTAGCTGTATCTTTTTTAATTGGTTTTTTATTAATAATTCCAATTGGCGGTGCAGATATGCCAGTAGTAATTTCTATGCTTAATTCTTATTCAGGTTGGGCTGCTGCTGGAATTGGATTTACCCTGGAAAATACAGCATTAATTATTACAGGTGCACTGGTTGGTTCATCTGGTGCAATTCTTTCATATATAATGTGTAAAGGAATGAACAGATCATTTTTTAATGTGATCTTAGGAGGTTTTGGTGCAACTGAACAATCAACCTCTTCTGAAAATAAAGAACAACGACCCGTTAAAAGTGGAAATGCTGAAGATGCAGCATTTTTAATGAAGAATGCATCATCAGTAATAATTGTACCAGGCTATGGCATGGCTGTAGCACAAGCACAACATGCCTTAAGAGAAATGGTGGATACGTTAAAAAAAAATGATATCAAAGTTTCATACGCCATTCACCCAGTCGCAGGACGAATGCCAGGACATATGAATGTTTTATTAGCAGAAGCAAATGTTCCATATGATGAGGTGTTTGAACTAGAGGAAATTAATAATGATTTTGCAAATGCTGATGTTGCTTTTGTTATAGGCGCAAATGATGTAACTAATCCTGCTGCAAAAACAGACCCACAAAGCCCAATTTATGGTATGCCAGTGCTAGATGTTGAAAAATGTAAGTCTGTACTCTTTTTAAAAAGAAGTTTGTCGCCAGGTTATGCGGGCATTGATAATAATCTATTTTATAAAGAAAACACTTTAATGTTATTTGCTGATGCAAAAAAAATGACTGAAGATATTACAAAAAACTTATAGAAAAGATGAATACAAAAATTTTTTGTGATACTGCCGATTTAGCTACAATAAAAAAATTCAGTAAAAAGAAAATTGTAAAAGGTTTTACGACCAATCCCAGCTTGATGAGAAAAGCAGGCGCAAAAGATTACAAGTCATATTGTAAAAAAATACTTAATATTATTAAAAATAAACCAATATCGTTTGAGGTATTTTCAGACAATCAGTTATCCATGATTGAACAAGGTAAGAAAATTAACAAATGGGGTAAAAATGTTTATGTAAAAGTTCCCGTTGTTAACTCAAAAAACCAATTTACTGGAAAAGTTATTAAAGAACTAAACAATAATAAAATAAAACTTAATATAACAGCTGTTTATACAAGCAAACAAACTGAAAAAATTTTAAAAAATATTAATAAAAAAACTAATGTAATAATTTCTATTTTCGCAGGAAGATCTGCTGATACTGGAAAAGATCCATTACCAGAGTTTAGAAACAGTATTAAACTAGCTAAAAAATTTAAGAATGTTGAAATTTTATGGGCAAGTGTGCGAGAGCCTTATAACTATTTACAGTCAAAACAGTTAGGCTGCCATATAATTACAATTCCACCCTCTATAATAGAAAAAATTGAAAAATTTGGAAAAACCTTTGATCAACTTACAAAGGAAACAGTTAAAGCTTTTCTAGAAGACAGTAAAAAATCGAAATTTAAAATTTAGTATACTAGGTTATAGATTGAATGCGGTATTAAGCTTTTTTTTGCATACACTGCGATATAATAAAAAATTATAACTCCATAAAACTGATAATATTTATAAGTTTTATCTACAAAATGTTTTTTAAAATCAAAATCAAATAAAGTAAGAAATATTATGAATATTAATGGATCAAAATATTTTAGATAGACAGTTAGTTGTGGATTATAAATTATAAGAATTGCCAACAGAAGATAATTTTTTAATTTTTTTTCAACAATAGTGTAGATAATTAGTATTGAGAGAAATGCACTTAAAAAAAATAGATAATTATTATTAAAAAATAAATTTGAGACTTTATGAAAAAAACCTCCACCCAAATTATCATTAGGAAAGTTAAAGTAATAAATATTTACGAAACAAAAAATTGCTAAAAAAACTATTTTAATAAGATTGGTTTTTTTAATTTTATAAAAAATTTCTTTAAAATTGATTATTGGTAAAATAAAATACAAAAAAATACTGCTAATAATTAATATCTTATTTGAAATATTAAGTGATTTTGAGAGTGGTATATTTATACCTTGAGCTTTATTAAATGAAGTAAAAAAATCTTTTGTAATCAAATAAATTATACATGGCACAGCGAGCATCGCTGAAATAAATAATAACCCAATAATTTGTGATTTCTTTAGTTGTTTAGTTATTTCGTAAAAAAAGAATATAAAAAAAACAGAAAAAGCAGGATATATATAGGCAGCAATAATAACATTTATCAAGATTAAGACTGACCTATTAAAATTTAAATTATCTTTAAATTTAAGATGATTAAATATTGATAAAATAAAAAAAAATAATCCCCAAATTAAACTATATGGCCAAATTGCCAAAGACCTTAAACTTGGTGATAGAAATATAAATGACGATAAAATTATTAAAGTATAGGGCTCAATATCTTTATATTTCAGCAATAAACACTTGTAAAAAATTATCGCAATTGTAAAAATTATGAGAGTATTTAAAAATCTTATAAAATTGTAAGAAAAATATTCACTTAGAAATGACAAAAAAATCCAAAAAATAGGTGAGTTTCTAGTTCCCATACCATCACCCTCAGTTCCATACTTTAAAAATGTTTGATAAAAACTTTTATTGAATTCTTCTGAAATTCTATAATGATAAGTGGCATCGTGCATTGCGCCACCAAGATTATCTTCATTGAAATAAAATCCAAATAATACAGTTAAATATAATAAAAAAAAAAATAATAAATAATATTTTTTGTTAATTATATTTTTTAATTTATTTTGTATGATTAGCATTTGATTCTGCTTGATCTAGTAATAATTCTACCGATGTATTTGGACGTATTAAAGAAAAAATTTGATAAGAAAAAACATTTTTCAGTAAAAAAATTAAAATTTTATTAATTCTTAATAAAATACTACCTATCATATTATCTCCAGTGACAAGAGGCAACGGTGCTGGTACTCCTGAAATATTTATTAATTTAAAGCCACTCTGTAATAATAGATTTTTGAATGATGAAAAAGTAAATAACCTCGTATGTGTTTTGTCTAAAATACCTCTACTGCCGTAGTTAAAACTTCCAAATAATAACATTAATCTAATCACAATAAATCCTATATTAGGAGTAGATATGATGACAGTTATTTTTGGGTTTTTATCAATTTTTTTTTTTAGTATTTGCATAAACTTTTCTGGATTGTTTAAATGCTCTATTACATCTAGTAATAAAATATAATCAAATTCATTATAGTTGAGATTTGGCAAGCCTTTATTGAGATCAAATTCCATATAATCATCTACCTCAATTTCATCTTTTAATTTTTTTTCTGCATCAACAGCAATTACATAACAATTTTTTTCTTTTTTTAAAATTTTTCCTAAACTGTTATCATTAGATCCTAAATCCAAAATTCTTGAGCCCGACTTGACGGTTTTCAAAACTCTACTATGTGGACTATCAAACTTATCTTTAAGAAGATATTTTGTTTTTTTTTTTTCATTCAAATCATATTTAGGATCATAAAAAATTCCATATGATTGAAATTTCGCTTTTATATTTGCTATAAAAACTTGATAAGCATACTTTATTCCATTTACATATGAAATCTCCTCACCATAATAAGTTGGTATAGGTAATTCTTTAATATTTAGATCTGCTAATAAAAATTGTATTATTATTTCATTATCAAAAGAGTGATCATTGTTATTTAACTCATATGGTACCTTTTTAAGAGATTGAACTTTATAAATTCTATACCCTGAATGAAATTCAGTAAAATTTTTATTGAATAATTTATTTTGATAGAATGTTAAAATTTTATTACCAATATATTTATAAAATGGCATGCCTCCATTAATGGCCCCACTTTTATTAATCATCCTTGATCCAAAAACTGCATCAGTGTTAATGTTTGCTAAAGGACTAACTAATGTTTCTAAATACTCAGGTGCATACTGACCATCTCCATGCACTAAAGCCACATAATCAAAATTATTTTTAATTGCATATAAAAAACCTATTTTTTGATTACCTCCATAGCCCTGATTAATTGGATTAGATAGTATCGTATATTTAAATTCTTTTTTGCTATTTTTGATATAATCCCTAGTTACCTTTAGCGTATCATCAGATGATGAGTCATCATTGATTAATATTTCTACATCGTAAGTTTGAGTTAAATTCTGATCTATTCTATCTAAAACTTTGTGAATAAATTTTTCATGATTGAATGCTACAACTAATATAAGTAATTTTTTTTTCATTTTTGGTTGCGGGGGACGGATTCGAACCGCCGACCTTCAGGTTATGAGCCTGACGAGCTACCAGACTGCTCCACCCCGCGTTATACTTAAATTCTATTTTTAAGTTTATTCAGTTTTTTTACTCTTTTGATATTCTCTTGTAAAATTCTCTTTTTCTTTTCTGAGGGTTTTTCATAAGTATTTTTTAATTTTATTACTTTAAAAAAACCATCTTTTTGAAGTTTTCTTTTTAAAACTCTAAGAGCTTGCTCAATATTATTGTCTTTAACTTCTATTTTCATAAATATTTCTAGAAACGAGTAGTTATCACTATAAAATTTTGATGTCTATTAAATTTATTCATTATTTGAAACCTCTCTTGCTTGTTTTGTTTTTTCTTTTTGTTTTTTTTCTCTTTTAATTCTTCTCTCAGATTTTTCAATTCCCTCAATTAAATCTTTTTGGGTAAATAAGTTTAAAGCAACAGGATCTTTTGGGTTTAAGTTGTTATAATTCCAATAACTTTTATTTCTAATTGATGTAACAGAATTTTTAGTTATCCCAACTAATTTTGCAATTTGAGAGTCTTTTAAAATATTATGCTGTCTTATTAACCATAAAGCAGAATCAGGTTTATCCTGTCTTCTTGATAATGGTATATATTTTTTTGTTTTCTTTTCTGAATTTGATATTTCAATATCAGTACTTGCTATTTGTAGTGTTCTGTTTTGATCTTTAGAGGATAGTTCAATTTCTTCTTTAGATAATTGGCCTGATATAATTGGATTGTAAGCTTTTATGCCTTTGGCTACTTCACCATCTGCAATTCCTTGAATTTCCACTTCATGTAATTTACAAAAATCAGCTATTTGTTTAAATGTTAAAGTTGTATTTTCAACTAGCCAAACAGCAGTTGCCATTGGCATTAAAGGTGCGTCAGACATTTAGTTTTTTTTTTCTGATTTAAAGTTTTGAAATTTTTTATTAAACTTACTTATTCTTCCTTTATCCATAAATCTTTGCTTTCCACCTGTCCAAGCAGAATGAGATTTTGGATCAATTTCAAGTTTTAATATTTCCCCCTCTTTGCCCCAAGTTGATTTAGTCTCAAATTGAGTGCCATCTGTCATTTCTACTTTGATCGAATGATAATCTGGATGAATTTTTTTTTTCATGACGAGATTTATAACAAAAGAATTTTTTAAAACAATTAAAAGTTATCTAACTTTTGAAGTAATTTTGAATTAATATCTGCAGTAGAGGCTATAATTTTGATATTTTTGATTATAGATAGATCAATTTCATTAAGAACTCCTCCAGCTTCTTTTACAATTATAATTCCAGCAGCTATATCCCAAAGATTTAAATCATATTGAAAATATCCATCATATCTTCCAGCCGCCACATAAGCCATATCTAAAGCAGCACTTCCAGTTTTTCTGTATGGTAAATCAGGCTCGTTTTCTATCTTACCTCCAGTTACAAATAAACAATCATTAATTTGATTTTTTTTGGAGACTCTTATTCTTTGGTTATTAAAAAAAGCACCATTATCTTTTTCAGCAAAGAACATTTCATTTTTAATTGGGTCAAAAATTAATCCAGAAACTATTTCATCTTTTGATTTTAACGCTATTGAAATTGCAAAATGTGGAATTCCATGTAAAAAATTTACGGTTCCATCAATTGGATCAACTATCCATGTGTTATTTTTATCTTTATTTTTTTCAACTCCACTTTCTTCACTAATTATAGAATAATTTGGTCTTGCTTTTTTTAATTCTTCTAAAATTATTTTTTCAGCTTTTAAATCTGCATTTGTTACAAAATCGGCTGGCCCTTTTTTTGAAACTTGCAATTTTTCAATTTCACCAAAATCTCTAATTAGTATTTTGGAGGCTTTCTCACTAGCCCTTATCATTATGTTTAGATTAGCTGAAATAGAATTCACAAATTTAAATTTTTTTTACGTATTCTAAATTTCTAGTATCAATCACAATATCATCACCGTCTTCTATAAATGGAGGTACTTGAATATTTAATCCATTATCTAATGTAGCTGGTTTGTATGAAGACGATACCGTTTGTTTTTTTAAAGCCACATCGGTTGTTTCTACTTTACAATTTACTTGATTAGGTAAATCTATTGAAATTGGATTGTCATTATAGAAGCTAATTGAAACCTTTAAGTTTTCAGTAAGTAATTTTCCTTTATCTCCAATAATATCTTTTTTAACTTCGGTTTGTTCAAAAGATTTTGGATTCATAAAAAAATAGTTAATTTCATCTTCATAAAGAAAATTAAAATCAGTTTCTTCTAAAGATGCTTTTTCAACACTCTCACTTGATCTAAATCTTTCATTAAGCTTTGTATTTTTGTTAACACTTTTCATTTCAACTTGCGCAAATGCACCACCTTTTCCAGGTTTTACATGTTGAGTTTTTAAAACCTGCCATAAATCGTTCTTATACTCTAAAAGCATACCGACTCTTATTTCCCCAGCATTAATTTTCATTTTATTTTTTTTATTGCCTCAAGTGGTTTATATTTTTTATTATTCCAAATGTAACTTGAAATAGCCAAAAAATTAGCATTGTTCAATAACAGTTTTTTATAATTAGAAGAATTAATTCCACCAATTACTACTAAAGGTGTTTTTGTTAATTTTTTTACTTTATCTAAAATTTTTGTAGTAGCTTTATGCTTAGCTTTTTTTGTTTTAGTTAAAAAAAAGGCTCCAAACGCTAAATAGCTTGCCTTATCTTTAATGGCAGCTTTTGCTAATCTAACAGAATTATGACAGGTAATTCCTATAATTTTATTTCCAATAATTCTTCTAGCCTCAATTATATTTGTATCTTTTTGACCTAAATGACAGCCATCTGCATTTAGTTTTTTTGATAACAGGGGATCATCGTTAACTAAAAATTTTACATTATTTTTTTTACAAATTAGCCTGATTTTTTTTCCAATAAAAATGTTTTGATTAAATGAATATTTCTTAAACCGCATCTGAAAAAAACTAACTTTACCAGTTCCTAAAACTACATTTAAATGTTTATAGAATTGAGCATCTATTTTATTAGGAGAAATTAGGTAAATAAATTTCTTTTTATTTATCTTCAAGCTCTTTAGACCATTTCCCTTGAGCTGCTAAAGTACACATTTTAGCTCTGTGATTAAAAACATCTTGAGTTCCTTTAATGTCTTTAACGTCTTTTGACCAAAATTTAAGAGCACTTTGTTGAAGAGCTCTTCCATAGGAGTAGGTCATAATGAAATTAGTATTATTATTTTTGTTAATTAAATTCAAGTTTTCAGTTGCTTCTATTTCGGACTGACCACCAGATAAAAATGCAATTCCGGGTACTTCGCTTGGAACAGATTTTTTAAGACACTCAAGCGTTTTAGACGAAACTTCTTCATTAGAAATTTTATTTTTTGACTGATTTCCTGCTAAAATCATATTTGGTTTTAAAATTATTCCTGTAAGATCAATTTTATGTATGATTAAATCTTCAAAGCATCTTTTAATTACTTCTGAAGTTTTACTTAAACAATCATCAGCCGAATGATCTCCTTCCATTAATACTTCTGGCTCAACTATTGGAACCATTCCACATTCCTGAACAAGAGCAGAATATCTTGCTAACGCATGGGCATTTGCAAGTATTGCGAGTTTACTTGGATACTTTTTACTTATGTTATAAACACCTCTCCATTTTGTAAATCTTGCACCAAGTTCGTAGTATTTTTTTAACCTTTCTCTTAATCCGTCTAATCCCTCTGTAATTTTTTCTTCGTGTGAATTTGCCAAAACTTTTGCACCAGTATCAACTTTAATTCCAGGCACTGTTCCTGCTTCAGAAATTACAGTAGGGATTGTTTTATCAGAACTTAATGATTGATTTATTGTTTCATCATACAAAATAACACCACCAATACAATCTTTCATGCTTTCTGATGAGAAAAGAGTTTGTCTAAAAAGAAGTCTGTTTTCTGGTGTTGATGGAACATTAACAGCATCCAATCTTTTAGTCATAGTTCCATTGCTCTCATCCGCAGCAAGAATACCTTTACCATTTGAAAGAATTTTTAGCGCAATTTTATTAAGATCTGACATTTTAATTTAAAGCTTTTATACCAGGAAGTACTTTGCCTTCAAGATATTCTAAGAAAGCTCCACCAGCAGTTGAAACAAAATTAAAATTACCAATTGCATTTAAACTATTTAATAATGAGACAGTATCCCCACCACCAGCAACTGAATATATTTTATTGGCTTTATTATTTTCGATTATCTTCTCTGCAATTTTAATACTCCCGATAGCAAAGTTTGGGTTTTCAAAATATCCAGCTGGACCGTTCCATAAAATTGTATTGCTTTGATCAATAATATTGTTGATAATTTTAATCGTTTTTGGGCCAATATCTAAGATCATTTCATCTGATGAAACTTCATTTAATTCCTTAGTTTTTGGAGATCCACTTAAATCTTTTGCTACAACAATATCGTCTGGATACACTATTTTGCAATTCTCTGTTTTTGAAAGTGAAAAAATTTCCTTAATAATTAGATCGGTGTTTTCTTCTTGTAAAGATTTTCCTATATTATGTCCCATGTATTTAATTAAGTTATTCGCCATTCCACCCACAATTATAATATTATCAAATTTAGGGATTAAATTTTTTATTATATTAATTTTAGTTGAGATTTTAGAACCTCCAATTATACAGGTAATAGGCTTTTTAATTTCTGATGTAATTTTTGTTAAAGCGTTAACTTCCAAATCAAGTTGTAAGCCAGAATATGAAGGTAAAAAATTTGAAATTTCATGGATTGATGCGTGAGCCCGGTGAGAACATGAAAATGCATCATTTACATAAATATCAGCTAAGCTTGCAAGATGTTTTGCAAACTTAGGATCATTTTTTTCTTCTTCAAAATAAAATCTAATATTTTCTAACATAATGATATTTTCTTCAATATTTTTAAATAAATCTTTGTTATTTATTTCATTTATATTTTTTGTAATAAGTTTCACATTTTGATTTAATTTTTTTCCTAAATCTTCACATATTGGTTTTAAAGAAAGTTCATTTATAACCTTACCCTTTGGTCTACCAACGTGTGATAAGATTATAATTTTTGAATTTTGTTTGATTAAGAATTTTAAAGTAGGAAGAATTTTTTCAATTCTTGTTGTATCTGTAATCCTCCCATTATCTAAAGGAACGTTTAGGTCTAACCTAAGTAATATTTTTTTATTATTAAGATTTATCTCTTCTTTGATGCTTTTCATTAAGAGATATTATGGACATGTTCTACTATATCACACATTCTATTTGAAAAACCCCACTCATTGTCATACCAAGCTGAAATTTTTCCCATATTTTTTCCAACCACAGTAGTTAAAGACGAGTCTATGATTGCTGAAGATGAATTGTGATTAAAATCAATCGACACTAGTTTTTCAAAAGTAATTTCTAATATTTTTTTAGATTGATTGTTTGATGCTAATTTAAAAGCATCATTAATTTTTTCCACATTAATTTCTTTTTTTGTACAAAAAATAAACTCAATAAGTGATACATTTGGAGTTGGCACTCTCATTGCTACACCCTCTATCTTTCCTTTTAACGAAGGGATAATTTCACCAATAGCTTTTGAAGCTCCTGTAGATGTTGGAACAATAGATTGGCTAGCAGATCTCGCTCTCCTAGGGTCTTTGTGAGAATTATCTAATATTCTCTGATCACTTGTAAAAGCATGGATAGTTGTCATAAAACCTTTTTCAATTTCAAAACTTTCATTAAGTATATTCGCGACAGGCGCCAAACAATTAGTAGTACATGATGAAGCTGAAATTATTCTATCATTTTTTGATAGGGTGTTTTCATTCACTCCAAATACGATAGTTTTATCTGCATTTTTACATGGAGCAGAAACAATTACTTTTTTTGCACCATTGTTAATATGTGCCATTAGCTTTTCTTTTGAATTAAATTTTCCAGTACACTCAAAGACATAATCAACATCAAACTTTTTCCAGTTTATGTCTTCAATTTTAGACTCTTGTGAGAATGTAATTTTGTTACTATTTATAATTAAATGCTTTTCATCAAAGTTTAAGTCCGCATCAAACTTTCCATGAATTGAGTCATATTTGATTAAAGTACAGCTTGCCTCAGAATTTGATCTATTGTTAATATGTTTAATTTCTATATTTTTATTCTGGCTTTCAATAATTGCTCGAATTACCATCCGACCAATTCTACCCATTCCATTAATTCCAACTTTTATTGTCATGTTAATTTCTCATTAATTTTTTAGATTTATTAGCAATGTTTGTAGCTGTTAATCCAAAATGTTTATAAATATCATTATACGGTGCACTTTTGCCAAAAGCATCAATTCCAAAAGCTAAACCATCAGTACCAACATATTTTCTCCAACAATCAGTTGATGCAGCCTCAATAGATATTTTATTTTTAGACTCCGCAAGAATTTTTCTCTTGTATGATTCTGATTGTTGATCAAAAAGATCTTGGCATGGCATTGATATAACTTTAGAATATATTTTATCTTTGGCCAATTTATGGCTAGTCTCAATTGCTAAATTAACCTCAGAACCACTCGCAAATATAGTTAAATTAATTTTTTTATTGGTTCTTAAAACTTCATAAGCTCCAAAAGAGCATTTGTTAATATTAGAGTATTTTGTTCTAATCGGTTTCAGGTTTTGTCTGGTTAAAGATAAAACACTAGGTGTTTTCGAATTCTTTAATGCCAGTTCCCAACACTCAATAGTTTCCACTCTATCGGCTGGTCTAAAAACATTTAAATTTGGAATTGATCGCAAACCAGATAATTGTTCAATTGGTTGATGAGTAGGACCATCTTCCCCTAAACCTATCGAGTCATGTGTCATTACGTAAATAACTCTTTGCTGCATCATAGCAGACAGTCTTATTGAAGGTTTACAATAATCTGAAAATATTAAAAAAGTACCACCATAAGGAATAAAATTACTGTGAAGAGCAAGACCATTCATTATTCCACTCATAGCATGCTCTCTTACTCCATAGTGAATATAGTTACCGTTAAACTCTCCAGGTTTAATTATCTTATGATGTTTTGTTTTAGTATTGTTAGAACCAGCTAAATCTGCAGAGCCTCCAATTAAAGTATTATTTTTATCAGTTAGCACATTAAGAGTTAGTTCAGAAGATTTTCTTGTAGCCAAGCTTTTGTTTTCTTTTATGGAAATTTGTTTTTCTTTTTTTAGAATTTTTGTAAAATTGTTTTTTAAAACTTTATCTATTTTTTTCTTTTTCTTTTTATAAATTTTATTCCATTTGTTTTCAAGGAGCTCACCTTTTTTACCTATTTTTTTCCATTCGTTTAAAATTTTATTTGGAATTTGAAAAGGTTTATGGCTCCAATTTAATACTTCCCTTACAAGTTTAATTTCATCTAAACCTAATGGGCTACCATGAGAAGATGATTTTCCAGATTTATTAGGCGATCCATAGCCAATTTTAGTTTTACAAGAAATTACAGTTGGTTTTTTTGCATTTTGAACCTTTTTAAGAGCTTTAAAAATTTCTTTTTCGTTATGGCCGTTAATTAGGATGTATTCCCATCCATAACTTTCAAATCTTTTCTTAAAATTATCTGATACAGCCAAACTAGTTGGACCGTCTATTGATATTGAATTATTATCAAAAAGCATCACTAAATTTTTAAGCTTTAAATGACCAGCTAAACTCATTGCTTCATGACTTATTCCTTCCATTAAGCAACCATCTCCAGCTAAAACATAAGTTTTATGATTTATAATTTCTTTACCTAGTTTTCTTTTTAAAATTTCTTCAGCAATCGCAAAGCCAACTGCGTTAGCAATTCCTTGCCCAAGTGGTCCTGTTGTAGTTTCTATACCAGTTTTTGAATGGTATTCTGGGTGTCCTGCACATATCGAGTTAAGTTGCCTAAATTTTTTGATACTTTTAAGTGAAATACTTTTATATCCAGTTAAATATAATAAAGAGTAGAGTAGCATAGAACCATGGCCTGCAGATAAAACAAATCTGTCTCTATTCAGCCAGTCTGGATTTTTAGGGTTAAATCTTAGAAAATTTTTAAAAAGAACTGTTGCTACATCTGCCATACCCATTGGCATACCAGGGTGGCCTGAATTAGCTTTCTGAACAGCGTCTAAAGACAAAAATCTTATACAATTAGCTAAATCATTGTGTTGTTTATTCAAAAATTATCCTGTGTAGACTTAGAAGAATCTATTTAATATTATAAATATATATATATGAATTCTGTAATCGAAAAAGAAAAAAAATTAAGTTTAGCACTTACAAAATTAAAAAACTTAAATTTAAAAAACCCAGATTTACAAAGCAGTATTGAAAATTTAAATTCTAAAAAAAATCAATTAGAAATTGAAAAACAGGAACTTGAAGACAGGTATAAATTATTAAAAGAGGATTATGACAATTTATCCAAAAAAATGGAAGAAATGAATAATAAAGAAAAATTAGAGCATAGTAAGCAAATTGAATTTTCTGAAAAAATTGATGAATTAAATCAAGAAACAGATACTCTGCTAGAGGAAATTGATAAATGGCAAACGTAAGCATCAAATTCAATGGAAAAGAATTTTTATTATCTTGTGATGATGGTCAGGAAGAGCATCTGGAAGAGCTATTGATCCAATTAAATCAAAAATTTAATGATATAAAAAATAACCTTGGAAACTTAGGGGAAAATAAATTATTATTAATTACTGCTGTTAAGGTGATAGATGAATACCATGAAACAAAAAAAAAGGTTGAGCAAAAAAAAATTGAATTAAAAGATCTCTCAAGCAAATTTAGAGAGTTAAAAAACCTAGTTTATGACTATAGAGACAAAAAAGAGGACGAAATTAAAGAGTTAAATGAAAGACACGTTAGCCTAAAATCAGAAATTGACAATAACCAAAAAAATTATGAAAAACTAATCGATCAAACTGCCGATGAAATTTCGAATTTTATTGATAAAGCAAGCTTAAAACAATTATCTTAAGTAATTTAGTGAATAAATCAGAAATTAGAAAAAAAATTTTTAAATTAAGAAAAAAAAATTATTTTAAATATTTATCTATAAATTCCAGCAAATTTTTAAAATTTTTAGAAAGTAAAAAAATTAAGAATAAGATTATTGGTGGTTATTACCCCTATAATTATGAAATTAACATACTAGACACATTGAAAATTTTAGAAAAAAAAAATTATTTGATTTCACTTCCCAAAATAAGCAAAAATAATAAAATGAATTTCTATAAATGGTCATTTAAAGATCCACTAGCAATCAATATCTATGGTATTCCTGAGCCAATTTCCAAAAAAAAAATTAATCCTGAAATATTATTAGTTCCACTTGTGGCTTATGATAGTGAGTTAAATAGACTTGGGTATGGAGGTGGTTTTTATGATAGATATTTATCTACTGCAATGAGTGATAAAAAGATTATTAAAATTGGTTTAGGATTTTCATTTCAAAAAATTGATAAAGTGCCCGTTAATCAATATGATAAAAAACTTGATTATATAATAACTGAAAAAAATTTTATTTAATGAGAATTTTATTTTTAGGTGATGTGGTTGGGATTTCAGGATGCTCAAAAATACTGAATAATCTAAAAGCTGAAATTAAAAAAAGAGATATTAATTTTGTAATAGTGAATGGTGAAAATTCAGCTGAACCAGGAGTAGGTTTAACCAGTGAAACTTGTAATGATTTTTTTAATTGTGGGGTTAATGTTATTACAACTGGAAATCATGTTTGGGATCAAAAAGAAATCATGAACTTTATAGAGAAAGAAAATAGACTTTTAAGGCCTCATAATCTTTTTGAGCCATCACCTGGCCAAGGTTTTGAAATTTATGAAGCTTCTAATAATTTAAAGATAGGAGTTCTAAATTTAATGGGAAATGTTTTTATGAAAAAATGTGAAGATGTTTTTGAGATTTCCAAAAAATTTTTAAAAAACCATCAATTAAAAGAAGATTATGATTTGTTAATAGTGGATTTTCATGGTGAGATTACTAGTGAAAAAAATGCTATTGGTCATTTTTTCGATGGAAAAGCAACATTGGTTGTTGGGACACATACCCATATACCCACTAATGATTCACGTGTTTTAAAAAATGGAACTGCTTATCAAACAGACGCAGGTATGTGTGGTGATTACGATTCTGTTATCGGTATGAATAAAGAAAACTCAATTAATAGATTTTTGAAAGAAAACTCTACTAAACATTTTCCTGCCACTGGAGAGGCTACTTTAAGTGGAGTTATAGTAGATTGTGATATAAAAACTGGATTAGCTAAAAATATAGAAAGTTATATTTTTGGTGGGCAATTGAAAAATACATTATAGATTATGTCAGGACACTCAAAATGGGCAAGTATAAAACATTCCAAAGGTAAGGCTGACAAGCAAAGATCTAAATTATTTTCTAAAATTTCAAAAGAGATTAGTGTAGCCGCAAAATTAGGTGACAAAGATCCAGACATAAATCCAAGACTAAGATCAGCAATTCAAACAGCAAGGTCTGCCAACATGCCAAAAGATAATATTGATAGAGCTATTAATAAATCATCCTCAAATAATGAAAATAACTTTGAGAATTTAAGATATGAAGGATTTGGTCCTGATAAGATCGCTGTTATTGTTGAAGCATTGACTGATAATAAAAACAGAACTGTTTCAAATATTAGAACTATATTTCAAAAAAGTGGTGGAAACCTTGGTACACAGGGTTCTGCTGCGCATAATTTTAATCAATTAGGAATTATAAAGATTAATAAGAAGGAAATTTCAGATGAAAAAATATTGGACCTGGCAATTGAATCTGGTGCTGATGAATGCATTTCTCATGAAGACTTTCATGAAATTCAATGTGCAACGAATGAAATTTATAATATAAAAAAAAGATTAGAAAAAACAATAGCTAATTTTATTTCAACAGGAATTGAATGGTTGCCATTAAACAATGTTGATGTAGCCAAAGATAGAGAAGATATTGCTATCGAATTTTTAGAAACTTTAGAAGATGATGATGACGTTCAAAATGTTTTCTCTAATGTAAACTTTGGAAATAATTAATGCTGATAATAGGAGTAGACCCAGGTTTATCTGGATCAATCTGTTTTTTTGAGGATGGAAAAATTTTAGATGTAGTTGAAATGCCAACTATGACTGAGGGAAAAAAAAATAAAAGGCAGGTTAATGGATCACAGGTTTATAATGAGATTTCAAAAAAAATTAAGCAGGTAGACAAAAAGGATATTAAAGTAATTATAGAGCAGGTTTCAGCTATGCCTGGGCAAGGTGTAACCAGTATGTTTAATTTTGGTCAATCATATGGAATTTTAAAAGGAATGTGTTCAGCTATGCAGTTACCCATGTATTTTGTTAGGCCAGCAAAATGGAAAAAATATTTTGGTTTAATTAATTCGGAAAAAGATGCCAGCAGAACCAAAGCAATAGAAATTTTTCCATATTTTTCATCAAATTTATCAAAAAAGAAAGATTCTAATAAAGCTGATGCAATTTTAATTGCTAGTTATTATTATGAAACTTTCAGAGATGAAGAATAATCAAGTTTCAAATGACAAATTGATGACACATTTGAATGTGAAAAGAAAAAGATATGGAAGCAGATATATCATCTCAAGCAGTAGGCTTAGCATCTAGCGCAGATTTCTCATTAATAAACTTATTTATTCGAGCAGATATTATAGTTAAATCAGTAATAATTTTATTGATTGCCTGTTCAGTATATTCATGGGCAATTATTATAGATAAATTTAAACTATTTAAAAAAATAAATATTTCATCTGAACAATTTGAGGAAAAATTTTGGAAATCTAAATCTGCTGAAACTTTTTATAATACTTTGCCTTCAAATATAGTAGATCCAATGACTTATTTATTTAAAGAATCAATGCAAGGTTTATTGAAATCAAAATCTAAAACAAATTTAGTTGAAAAAATGGGTGGTATTCTTGAATTAGGAATTGAAAAGCAGATGTCTAAAATTGATAAAGGTTTTACATTTTTAGCTACCGTAGGTTCTACTGCACCTTTCATAGGATTATTTGGAACTGTTTGGGGGATTATGAATTCATTTCAATCAATTGCTATATCAAGAAATACTAGTTTAGCGATCGTTGCTCCAGGAATTGCTGAGGCATTGTTTGCAACTGCCCTTGGTTTGTTGGCTGCAATACCTGCGGTAGTTGCTTATAATAAGTTTAATAATGACTCTAAAAAATATTCTCAAAAATTAGAAAGTTTTTCAAAAAGATTTTTATCAATCATTTAATTAACAGATGGCATTTAAATTAAATCGCTCGGGAAAAGAACCAATAAGCGAGATAAATGTAACTCCTTTTGTAGACGTAATGCTAGTGTTGCTAATAATATTTATGGTAACTGCTCCATTATTAACTGTTGGTGTTCAAGTAGATTTGCCAGAAAGTTCAGCAGACTCGCTTCCTGAAGAACAAGAACCATTAACCTTGTCGATAAACTCAAAAGGAGAAATTTTTATTCAAGAGTCTAAAGTTGAATACGATAAGATTATTGCAAAAGTTTTAGCAGTATCAAAGAATAGAACTGACACTCGAATATACGTAAGAGGAGATAAAACAATTAATTATGGAAGAGTTTTAGAAATCATGGGATTACTTTCTGGATCAGGTTTCACAAAAGTAGCACTAATTTCAGAGCCATATAAAGAAAGGTAATTAAGAAGTGAATAGAAGTATTATTACATCTTCTGCTTTACATTTGTTTATAATAATTTTAACAGCGATGAGTCTCCCATTTTTATCAAAAAAGGTAATTGATCTACCCCCCATTGTTTCGGTGGAATTAATTCAAATTACTGAAAAAACAAATATTCCATTTGCACCTAAGGCTAAGAAAATTATTGAAGAAGTTAAAAAGAAAGAAAAAAAACTAGTATCAGAGCAGGCACCCCCAAAAAAAGTTAAAAAGAAGAAACCAGATGCAGTACCAATGCCTGAAGATAATGTTAAAAAAGTTGAAAAGATTAAAGATGATAAACAAAATCCAGAAAAAATTGATAATGAAGTAAAACAGGTTTCAGAGTTTGAAAAAGATGAGTTATTTGATCCCAGTAATATAGCCGCTTTAATTGATAAATCTAAAGAAGAAACAGCTGAAGAAATTAATAAAACAGATAAGGTTACTCAAGACCAAGCAAAAAATCTTGATAATGCAGGTTTATCTTTAAGTGAAGAGGATGCTTTAAAAGCACAAATATTTGGTTGCTGGAGTATTCCCCTTGGTTTGCCTTATAATGAAAATTTGCTAGTAAGAATAAGACTTCAGTTAAAGCCAGATGGATCAGTTATTAGATCAGAAATTTTAGATCATGCTAGAATGAATAGACCTGGGCAAGGATTTTATAAAGTTTTAGCTGAGAGCGCTTTAAGAGCTGTTAAATTATGTCAGCCTTTAAGAGTACCAAGTACTGGATATGACAGATGGAAAGAGTTACAATTAAATTTTGATGCAAGAGAAATGTTAGAAGGATAAATAATGAAAAACACAAAATTTTTTTTTATATCGTTTTTAATGATTTTATTAATACCCGTAAAATCATTTGGTTTAATAGAGGTTGATATTACCAGAGGTAATTTAAATCCATTACCCGTAGCTGTTTCGCCTCTATCAATTGATGAAAAATCTAGAAAAAATTTTAAAGAATTGCTTAAAAAAGAAAACATAGGGTTAGAAATTTCTTCAATTGTTGAAAACAACTTGAGAACATCGGGATTATTTAATCCACTAAATAAAGATGCTTTTCTACAAGCTCCTGATATTGCAAATTTAAAGCCTAGATTTGAAGACTGGAATTTAATTAAAGCTCAAGCGCTAATAACAGGCAAGGTAAGTTTTGATGATAATAAATTAAGAGTTGAATTTAGGTTATGGGATATATTAGCTGGAAAAGAAATGATGGCGCTTGCTTTTACAACTGTACCTAGCAACTGGAGAAGAGTTGGTCATATAATTTCTGATAAAGTATATGAGAGGTTAACTGGAGAAAAAGGTTATTTTGATACTAGAATTATTTATGTTGCAGAAGAAGGACCTAAAACTAATAGAATAAAAAAATTAGCCATTATGGATCAAGATGGAGCTAATAATAAATTTTTAACTTTAGGTAACGAATTAGTTTTAACACCTAGGTTTAATCCTACTAGTCAAATGGTGACTTACCTTTCTTATTTTAGAAATTTACCGAGAGTCTATTTATTAGATATAGAAACGGGAATGCAAGAAGTGGTAGGTGACTTTCCTGGAATGACATTTGCACCAAGATTTTCTCCAAATGGTAAAAAAATAATTATGAGTTTTGCAAAAGATGGTAAGTCAGATATTTATACAATGGATTTAGAAAATAGAATAGTTGAAAGAATTACAAACCATCCTTCAATAGACACGTCTCCATCTTATTCTCCTGATGGTAAATATATAACCTTTAATTCTGATAGAAGTGGGTATCAACAAATTTATATTATGAAAAGTGACGGAGGAAATGTTAAAAGAATTTCATTTGGAAATGGAATTTATGGAACTCCAGTTTGGTCCCCAAGAGGAGATTTAATAGCTTTTACGAAACTTCATAAAGGTAAATTTTATATAGGTGTTATGAGAACCGATGGCAGTGGTGAAAGGCTATTGACTGAAAACTTTTATCAAGAAGCCCCTTCGTGGTCACCCAATGGAAGGATTTTAATTTTTTATAGAGAAACGAAAACTGACTCAAAAGGCAAGGGTTTTACTGCTAAATTATGGTCTATTGACCTAACTGGATATAATGAAAGAATGGTAATGACCCCAACCGATGGTTCAGACCCATCATGGTCATCATTATTAAGCAATTAACAATATAATCGCTTGATTTTTTAACTTGAAACATCTAATTACTTGTGAAAAAGTAACTTATTCAATCAAGAACTAAGGAGTAATATGAACCTAAGAAAAATTTTAAAAAATACATTTTTAGTATTAATGGCAAGTTTAGTGCTAACTGCTTGTGCAACACAAAAAAAAAGTACAGGTCAATTACAAAGTGATGTTTACACAGGAAAAGATACTGTAGAGTATTTAGCTTCAGGTGTTCCAGATAGAGTGTTCTTCGCAACAAACGAAACAGTATTAACTACAGCTTCTAGAGAAACTCTAAGAAAACAAGCTGCTTGGTTAAGAAAAAATTCTAAGATAACAATTGTGCTTGAAGGTCATGCTGATGAAAGAGGTACTAGAGAGTACAATATAGCTATAGGCGAAAGAAGAGCTAATTCAGCTAAGGATTATCTTATGACTTACGGGATTTCTTCAGATAGAATTTCTGTTTTGAGTTATGGTAAAGAAAGACCAGTAGACTCTGGATCAAACCCTTTATCATGGTCAAAAAACAGAAGATCAGTTTCAGTTAAAGCGAACTAATCAATATTTTAATTTCTAAAGACCTCCTAAACTAGATGTTTAGGAGGTCTTTTTTTTGCCATTATTTTAAACATAAATCAGTTATGAGCAGATCTAGAAATTTATTAGTTATAAAATTAATTATTCTTTTCAATTTATTAATTTACCAAAATAGTTTTGCTGATAATCACAATATATACGAGACACTTGAATTAATTCAAAAAGATATCAAAACGTTAGAGAAAGCTGTTTACTCGGGATCAATTGAACCAAGCAACAATTCTATTAATTTATCAAATACAGGTAATAATTCTGAAGATGTTTTAACTAGGCATCTATTAAAATTATCCGAAATTGAAAATCAGTTTCAACAACTAACAAATAGATTTGAAGAAATAAATTTTAAACTAGATAAATTATCTAATAGATTGTCCAAAGTTCAAGCAGATAACCAAATAAGATTTCAAGATATTGAAAATTTATCTATATCTGGAGACGGTACTAAAAAAATCTCCAAAAAAAAAAGGAGTGAAGGTAATGATGAACTAGCTGGTTCATCAAAGCCACAGGATTTAGGTTCGATATCATATAAAGATAAAACCACAAATGAGACAACTCAAAAAATTCAATCAATTGAAACAGCATCCACAATAGTGACTGAAACTTTTAAAGCAGAAGAAAAAATTTTACCAGATGAAGATCCTAATAAGCAATATGAATTTGCAACTAGTTTTTTAAAAGTAGGAGATTATACAACTGCCGAAAGGGCTTTTAGAGAATTTGTTTTATCAAATCCTAATCATAAATTGGCAGGAAACGCTCAGTACTGGTATGCAGAGACATTTAGAATAAGACAACTATATACAGATGCAGCAACAGCATACTTAGAGGGATACCAAAAATACCCTAAAGGAGAAAAAGCTCCAATTAATTTATTAAAGCTAGGTGTATCAATGGTTCAGATTGGAGAAAAAGATCAAGGTTGTAAAATGATAAGTGCTGTTGAAAAACAATATCCAAAAGCCAACCAATCTGTTATCCAAAAAGCAAAATATGAGTCCAAAAAATTTGAATGCAATCAAAATTCCTAAAATTTTAAAAGAAAAATTATCCAATAAAAAGATTATTAGATTATATAATATTTTTGAAAAAGATTTTGATATTCACAATCCTTTTGTCGTCGCTGTATCTGGTGGACCCGATAGTCTAGCTTTAGCATTTTTAACCAAGATTTATTCAATAAAAAATAAGGTGAATTGTAGTTATCTTATTGTAGATCATAAACTTAGAAAAGAGTCGACAGGCGAAGCAAGACAAGTAAAAAAAATTCTTAACAATTTCAATATCAAATCAGAAATTTTGACATGGTATGGAAAAAAACCAATAAACAATATCCAATCATTGGCTAGAAAAAAAAGATACGATTTATTATTTTCAGAATGTAAAAAATTAAAAATTAACAATGTAGTTCTTGGTCATCACTTAGATGACTTATTTGAGAATTTCTTTATTAGAATGATAAGAGGAAGTGGGCTAAAGGGATTAGTTTCTTTAGAAAAAAAAACGACATTTGATAAAATCAACTTAATTAGACCTTTATTAGATTTTAATAAAAAAGATTTAGAGTTTATTTCTAAACATGTGTTTAATTTTTTTATTAATGATGCTTCAAATAATGACACCAAGTTCACAAGAATTAGAATTCGAAAATTAATTAATGAATTTCAAAATAATGGACTAGATAAAGCTAAATTATTTTTAACTTTAAAAAATTTGAAGAAATCTAATCATGCACTATCGTTTTATGTAGAAAAAAATAAAAAGTTAAATTCTTTTTTTTATAAAGAAAAAAAAGAATTAGTATTAAATGAATTTTTTTTTAATCACCCCTATGAAGTAGTTTTTAGATCGATTTCAGACTTTATTAAACTGGTTGGAAAAAAGTATAATGCTGTAAGAGGTAAAAAGATTGATTATATTCTAGAAAAAATCAGGCAGAATAGCTTAAAGAAAGAAACATTAGGTGGTTGTGTGATTAAAAAAGTTAATCAAACAGTTATTATTTCTAAAGAATGCTAATTTTCACACTTGTTTAATTTATAATAATTATTATCTTAATAGCTATGAATTTAAAAAATTTAGCAATGTGGGCAGTTGTAGTTTTCCTAACTATTGGTTTGTATAATATGTTTAAAAACCCCCAGTCCAATGTGACGAGTGGGGAAAAAATTATATTTTCAGAATTTTTAACTTCAGTAGATGATGGAGAGGTTATAAAAGTTGAGATACAAGGAAATAATATTAAAGGTCTTTTTTCAAACGGAAATTCATTTTCAACTTATTCACCTAATTATCCAAATTTAATTGAAAAACTTTCTGATAAAGGCGTAAGTATATCCGCGGCACCAATTGAAGATAAGATGCCTTCATTATTTGGTGTATTGCTATCATGGTTTCCGATGTTGCTCTTAATTGCAGTTTGGATTTTTTTCATGCGACAGATGCAAGGAGGCAAAGGTGGGGCAATGGGCTTTGGAAAATCAAAAGCTAAGATGATGAATGAGTTAAAGGGTAAAGTAACATTTAATGATGTTGCTGGAGTCGATGAGGCTAAAGAAGAAGTGGAAGAAATTGTAGAATTTTTAAAAGATCCAAAAAAATTTAGCAGACTTGGTGGAAAAATTCCAAGGGGCGCACTATTAGTTGGTCAGCCAGGAACAGGTAAAACTTTACTAGCAAGAGCAATAGCGGGTGAAGCAGAAGTTCCGTTCTTTACTATATCAGGATCCGATTTTGTTGAAATGTTTGTTGGTGTTGGGGCTTCAAGAGTAAGAGACATGTTTGAACAAGGTAAAAAAAATTCACCTTGTATTATTTTTATTGATGAAATAGATGCCGTTGGAAGAAGTAGAGGTGCCGGTCTAGGTGGGGGAAACGATGAAAGAGAACAAACTTTAAATCAATTGCTAGTTGAGATGGATGGCTTTGAAACTAATGAAGGTGTAATAATTATTGCAGCTACAAACAGGCCAGATGTTTTAGATCCAGCTTTATTGAGACCAGGAAGATTTGATAGGCAAGTAGTGGTTGGGTTGCCCGATATAATTGGAAGAGAAAAAATATTAAAAGTACATGTAAAAAAAATTAAAATGGCTCCGGATGTAAATTTGAGAACTGTCGCTAGAGGAACCCCTGGTTTTTCAGGTGCAGATTTAGCTAACATAGTCAATGAAGCAGCATTACTTGCTGCTAGAAAGAATAAAAGAATAGTAACCTTAAATGAATTTGAAGAAGCTAGAGATAAAGTAATGATGGGTTCTGAAAGAAGATCAATGATTATGACAGAAGAAGAAAAAACTTTAACAGCCTATCATGAGGCGGGGCATGCAATTGTCACTATTAATGAAAGTGCAGCTCACCCAATACATAAAGCTACAATTATTCCTCGCGGAAGGGCATTGGGAATGGTTATGCAACTTCCAGAAAGAGATGAATTATCTCAAACAAGAGAACAACTCCATGCTCAGTTAGCCATAGCAATGGGAGGAAGAGTTGCTGAGGAAATAATTTTTGGTGATGACAAGGTGACAACGGGTGCGTCAAGTGACATTGAACAAGCCACTAAAAGAGCAAGAGCCATGGTAATGAAAGCAGGCCTTAGTAAAGAATTGGGACCAATTAACTATGGAGAAAATGAAGAAGAAGTTTTTTTAGGTAGATCTGTTGCAAGAACTCAAAATATGTCTGAGGAAACATCAAAAAAAGTTGACTCAGAAATTAGAAAAATTGTTGATAAAGGTTATGAAAGAGCAAGGAAAGTATTAACAGAAAAAATAGATGATCTTCACAAACTAGCAAAAGCACTTTTAACATATGAAACTCTGTCAGGTGAGGAAATTGAAAACTTGATTAATAAAAATGTTTATCCAGCAGACAAGCAAGATCTTAAAGTTGATAGTGATAAAAGTTCAGCTTTAGGTGCAATGGGTCTTAAGCCTAAAATAGTACATTAAAAATTTATGGATAGATATTACACTAGAGTGTGTAATTTCTACTATGGTAAAAGGTCAAAGCTTTTAGTAAAAAAAAAAAAAACCCTACCCTTAAATGGTAATAAAGAAATATCATTTGACCATATAGAAATAATTTCTAGAAAATCAAAAAAAAGAATTCCAATTAGTAAATTAAAGATTTTGCCTAAATTATTAAAAAAAAAAATATTCTTAGATTTAAAAAATATAGCCTCCAAAAAAAAAAATTTTGCTAATTTAAACTTCCAAAAAATACCAAACATCATGGGTGTGTTAAATATTACTCCAGATAGCTTTTCAGATGGTGGAAAATTCAATATTAAAAATAAAGGATTAAATCATGCAGTAAAAATGTTCAAATCTGGTGCAAATATAATTGATGTTGGGGGGGAATCTACAAGACCTGGTTCCCAAGCCGTAAAAGTCAAAGTAGAGTGGAAAAGAATAGAAAGAACATTAAAATTAATCAGCAAGAAGATTTCCACATCTCTTGATACCAGGAAATCAGAAATTATGGAGAAAGGTATTAAGCTAGGAGTTAAAGTAATAAACGATATATCAGGATTAAGATATGATGCTGAAACTGTAAATATTTTAAAAAGGTATAAAACTCCTTTTGTTATTCAGCATTCTCAAGGTACGCCTGATAATATGCAAAATAAGCCACGATATAAAAATGAATTATTAGATATTTATGATTTTTTTGAAAAAAAGTTAAAATTGCTAAGGAATTTGGGCATAAAACATAAGAATATAATTATTGATCCAGGCATAGGTTTTGGAAAAAATTTGAAACATAATATGAATTTAATTAGTAATATTTCTATTTTTCACTCACTAGGTTTCCCTATACTTGTAGGCAATTCAAGAAAAAGATTTATTAAAGAATTATCTGGGAAAAATGATACTAAAAATAGGATTGGAGGCACTGTTGCTTCATCTATTTATTTAATGATGCAAGGAGTTCAAATTTTAAGAATTCATGATGTTAATGAATTAAGACAGGCGATAAAAGTTTTTAAAGAACTATTAAAAAACTAATGACAAAAAAATATTTTGGAACAGACGGAATAAGAGGAGCCATTAATAGTAAAAATATAAATGGAGATATGTTTTTTAAATTTGGTTTAGCGTCAGGAACGTATTTTAAGTCACAAAAAAAAAGAAAACAAATAGCAATAATTGCTAAAGATACCAGATTATCTGGATATACTTTAGAGCCTGCGTTAGTTTCAGGACTTACATCTGCCGGTATGCATGTTTTTACACTAGGACCTTTGCCAACAAATGGCTTAGCTATGTTAACAAAATCTATGAAAGCAAACATGGGCATTATGATTACAGCATCTCATAATCCACATTATGATAATGGTTTAAAATTATTTGGTCCAGATGGAATGAAATTATCAGATAAAATTGAAAAAAAAATTGAAAAATTAATAGATAAAAAAATTACAAAAAATCTTTCCAATCCAGAAAAGTTGGGAAGAGTAAAAAGATTAGAAAGTGGAACAAAAAGTTATATAAAAATTTTAAAGAAAAATTTCACTAAAAATTTTGACCTTAGAGGATTGAGAATCGTGATTGATTGCGCAAATGGTGCGGGATATAAAGTTGGGCCAGAATTATTAAGATCCTTAGGTGCAAAAGTAATCCCTATAGGCATAAAACCAAATGGTTTAAATATAAATAAAAACTGTGGGTCAACTTTCCCAAATAATATTAAAAAAACTGTAAAGAAATATAAGGCTCATTTAGGTATTTCTCTAGATGGTGATGCCGATAGAATTATTTTATGCGATGAATTAAGTAACATAATAGATGGTGATCAAATTATTGCTGCCATTGCAGCAAGATGGAAAACTAAAAAAATGTTAAAAGGAGGTGTCGTTGGCACTTTAATGTCTAACTACGGCTTAGAAAAATTTTTTCAGTCTTCAAAAATAAAATTTGTTAGAGCAAATGTAGGCGATAGATATGTAAAAGAAAAAATGCAAAAAAATAATTTTAATTTAGGTGGTGAACAATCTGGGCATATTATCTTAGGAAAATTTGCAACCACAGGAGATGGCTTACTTGTTGCTTTAGAGGTATTGTTTGCATTAAGAAAAGGTAAAAAAGCTAGCGATTTTTTTAATAAATTTATAAAAACACCGCAAATTTTAGAAAATATAGAAGTAAAAGATAAAGCTATTATTAATAATATTGAAGTAAAAAAATCTATAAAAATTGCAGAAAAATTAATGAAAGGACAGGGAAGAATATTAGTAAGAAAGTCAGGAACAGAGTCAAAAATAAGAGTTATGGGTGAAAGCAAAAATAAGAAACTTCTTAATAAGTGTATAAATATTATTACAAAAAAAATTAAATAACTTGAAACCAAAATCAAAAATATTAATTATAGCAGGATCTGACTCATCAGGTGGTGCTGGTATTCAAGCAGACATAAAGACTGTCACGGCACTAGGTTCTTATGCGATGACGGCCATTACTGCTGTTACGTCTCAAAATACCACAGGTGTTAAATCTATAGTACCCATTGCCCCTAAAGAAATTTCAAATCAAATTATATTTTCTGCAAATGATATTAAACCTGATGCAATTAAAATTGGGATGCTGCATTCTAAAAAGGTTATAGAGTCGGTAATTAAATCGCTAGATAGCATAAAAACCAAAAAAATAGTACTTGATCCTGTAATGGTTGCGAAGGGTGGAGCTAAATTGATAGATGATAAGGCAATCAAGCTGCTTAAAACCAAATTAATAGCAAGGATGATTTTGATAACCCCTAATATTCCAGAAGCTGAAATTTTAACTTCAACAAAGATAAGAAGTAAAGAAGATATGATTTTTGCAGCTAATAAGTTGATAGAGTTTGGTGCAAAAAATGTTCTAATTAAAGGTGGGCATTTAGAGTCTAAAACAGTCCAAGATATACTTGTTACAAAATCTGACATAAAAATATTTAAAAGCCAGAGGTATAATACTAAAAATACTCATGGAACTGGATGTACTTTATCAAGTGCGATTACAACTTTTTTATCATGTGGAAAAACTATAAAAAAATCTTGCGAGCTTGGTATTAAGTATGTAAATTTTTGTATTAAAACTAACCCAAATTATGGTAAAGGTCACGGTCCAATAAATCACCTTAACGCAATGAGTATAAATAAAAAATTTAACTAATGAAAAATATTGTTGTAGTGGGATCTCAGTGGGGAGATGAAGGAAAGGGAAAAATTGTTGACTGGCTTTCAGAACAAGCTGATGTAGTAATTAGATTTCAAGGCGGGCATAATGCTGGTCACACTTTAGTTATTGATGGAGTCACTTATAAATTAAGATTATTACCATCAGGAATTGTTAGAAAAGATAAGATCTCCATTATTGGAAATGGTGTAGTAGTTGATCCATGGGCTCTGCTTGAAGAAATTGAAGAAATAAAATTAAAAGGTGTTGATGTAAATATCGATAATTTTATCATTTCTGAGTCTGCAAATTTAATCTTACCCTTTCATAGAGAGATGGATGAAATTAGAGAAGATGCTGCTGGTAAAAATAAAATCGGAACAACAAGAAGAGGAATTGGCCCTGCATACGAGGATAAAGTTGGTCGAAGATCAATTAGAGTGATGGATTTAAGATCTGAAAAAAATTTAGATCAAAGACTTGAAACAGTTTTATTACATCATAACGCGATTAGAAAAGGTCTAGGAAAAAAAATTTTTGAAAAAGAAGAGTTAAAATCTGATTTATTAAAAATTGCACCTAAAATATTACAGTTTTCACAACCAGTTTGGCTCAAAATTGATGAATTTAAAAAACAAAAAAAGAAAATTTTATTTGAAGGAGCTCAAGGAATTTTATTAGATGTAGACCATGGCACATATCCTTATGTTACGTCTTCAAACACTGTTGCATCAAGCGCGGCAACAGGTACAGGATGTGGCCCTAATTCAATTCACTATGTTCTCGGGATTACGAAAGCTTACACAACGAGAGTTGGAGAAGGCCCTTTTCCAACAGAGTTAACTGATGATATTGGAGAATTATTGGGCACACGAGGAAAAGAATTTGGAACAGTAACCAGTAGAAAAAGAAGGTGTGGATGGTTTGATGGAGTTTTGGTTAGGCAAACAATTAAAATTTCAGGCATAGATGGTATTGCACTTACCAAACTTGATGTTCTTGATGAATTAGATGAAATCAAAATGTGTGTTGAATATGAACTCGATGGAAAAAAAAAAGATTATTTACCTGCAGCAGTTGAGGATCAGCTAAAAATTAAACCTATTTATAAAACTTTTGCTGGATGGAAAAGCTCAACGAATGGAATTAAGAATGTTAGAGACTTACCTAAGAATGCACAAAAATATATATTTGCTATTGAAGATTTTATTGGTGCAAAAATATCTAGCATCTCAACAAGCCCTGAGAGGGAAGATACAATTTTAGTGGAAAATCCTTTTGAAATTTAATTAACTGTTAAAAGGTTTTTAGATTTTGCTAACAACAACATGTGTTTTTGAAGTTTTTCGAAAGCTTTATTTTCAATTTGTCTAACTCTTTCTCTGCTAATTTTATATTTTTTACTTAGATCCTCTAAAGTAGTCGGGTCATCATTCAATCTTCGAGAATAGAGTATTTCTTTTTCTCTTTGATTTAGCACTTTAATTGAATTTTTTAGCAAATCTTTTCTTTGTTCTATTTCTTCCTTATAAGCAAATTTAAGATCATGATCTAATTCTTTATCAACTAACCAATCTTGCCATTCATCACCATCCTCTCCGACTTGAGCATTAAGAGAAAATTCTTTACCTGACAATCTCCTGTTCATTGAAACAACTTCGTGTTTAGCTACATTGAGTTTGTTTGCTATTTCATTTACATGCTCATCTCTTAAATCCCCTTCAGTTTGAGGGGCAATTTGATTTTTTAACTTTTTTAAATTAAAAAATAATTTTTTTTGTGCAGTAGTTGTTCCAATTTTTACCAAACTCCATGATCTTAAAACATATTCTTGTATTGATGCTTTAATCCACCACATCGCATATGTAGCTAATCTAAATCCCTTTTCAGGCTCAAATTTTTTTACAGCCTGCATAAGACCTACATTTCCTTCTGAAATCATTTCATTAACTGGCAAACCATAACCTTTGTATCCCATAGCTATTTTTGCAACTAATCTTAAATGGCTTGTAACCAGTTTTTCTGCTGCTTTTAAGTTCCCAGTTGTTTTCCAATTTTTTGCCAACATGTACTCTTCTTCAGCAGCTAACATTGGAAATTTTTTAATCTGCTCTAAGTAGATAGATAGCCCTCCTTCATTAGAAAGTGCAGGTAAATTATTCATAGTATTATTCATGGATGTATTTACTTAATTTACTATACTAAATTTTCAATGACTTTTATGTAGCGTTTCTTAACATTTTTAATAGATTATTTAGCTCTTGTGGCAAAATTGAGGAAAAAATCATATCTTCCTTAGTTTTGGGGTGGTTAAAACCTAAGGTTTGAGCATGCAGAAATTGCCTATCTAATTTATAAATTAAATTTTCTAAATTAGTGTCAATATTTTTAAGTTTTTTATATTTTTTTTTATATTTACCATCTCCCATAATACTATTACCCATATGTGTCATGTGAACTCTTATTTGGTGAGTTCTGCCAGTTTCTAATTTGCACTCAACTAAACTTAATGTGGGTGTTTTGTCATTTTCAAATATCTCTATAGTTTTATAATTAGTTATAGCTCTTTTACCTTTAGAATTACTAACCTCCATCATTTGTCTATTTTTAGAACTTCTAGTTATAAAAGTATCAATAGTTCCTGATGAAGGTCTAAGTTTTCCCCAAATTAAAAGTTGATAAATTCTTGTGATTGTATGTTCGCTGAATTGGTGGGATAGGTTTTCATGAGTTTCATTATTTTTTGCAACAACAATTAATCCAGACGTATCTTTATCAATTCTATGAACAATACCTGGTCTAAGTTCATCACCAATTGTAGACAAGGAATCTTTATTGTAATGCATCAAGGCATTGACAATCGTTTCATCATAATTACCTGCCCCAGGATGCATAATTATTCCCGCTGGTTTATTAATAACAAGCAAGTCATCATCCTCATAAACAATTTCTAGCTTGAAGTCGTATGGTTTTAATGAGGCTTCTTTAGGTTCGGGAATTTGTAGATTTATTTCATCATTAGTAGATACTTTTTTTGCAGGACTATTAATTATTTGATTATTAATTTTTAATTTTTCTTTAAGAATTAAATTTTTAATTCTGGTTCTGCTAATTAAACCCTCCCTTTTATTGATGAACACATCAAGTCTGAGATTATCTTCATCAGCTTTAACTATTAAATTAATGTTTTTTTCCATAAAATGTAATATTAATACTATATGCGCTGCTAGCTCAACTGGATAGAGCACCAGATTTCGAATCTGGGGGTTATAGGTTCGAGTCCTATGTGGCGCACCATAATTAAGTAGTAAAATTAATACTTAGAGGCCCTGCTTAACCTATCATTTATTGTTTTACCAATTCCTTTGTTTGGAATTTTTTCAACTGCGATCATCTTGTACCCATCCTTCTTAATTTTTCTTAATAAAGAATACAAATTTTTTGCAGATTGTTTGAGATTATTGTTTTTACTTAAATAGTAGTAATTCTTAAAAGTAGTTTTTCTTTTTTTAATTAAGACAAAAGCCTCATCTTTTTTTGGTTTTCTTATATTTATTCTTAACGGAATGCCAGGTGAATAATGAAGGGGGAATTGACCAGGTGCAATTTTATTTTTTGAACTAGTATTAATTAAAATTTTTTTCTTTAATACTTTTTGTATTTCTAAAATATCTAGTCCACCAAATCTTAATATAGTTGGTTTGTTTGTTAGGTTTATAATTGTTGATTCTACACCAATCTGACATTTTCCACCGTTTAGTATGTATTTGATTTTTGATCCGAATTCTTCTATGACATCCGATTCTTGTACTGAACTTAATTTAGTTGATATATTGGCACTTGGTGCTGCTAACGGGTAGTTTAAACTTTTAAGCAATTTTCTAAATAAGGGATGCTTAGGAAACCGAACAGCAAGGCTTTTTTGATTGTTAGTTGCGAATTTAGAAATTTTAGATTCACTTTTTAATTTTAGGATAAATGTTATCGGCCCGGGAGAAAATTTGTTATAAAGTTTAATAAAATGTTCATTGATGTGACAATCTCCTTTAAGTTGATTAATATCTAAATAATGAACAATTAATGGGTTATTCATAGGTCTTTTTTTTAACTTAAATATTTTTTTTATAGAGAGGTTTGAATAAGCATTCCCCGCCAATCCATAGACAGTTTCAGTAGGTACCGCCACACAATGGTTTTTATCTAAATATTTTTTAGCTTTTTTGATATTTGATTGAATAAATTTCATGTATTAATAATTACTATTATATGAAAGATAAAAATTTACCACTCGATAATAACCCACACTCACTTGAGGAGTTAACAGATCAGGCAAATAAAATAATAGAGTCATTAGAAAATGAGAAAGATCTTAGTAATTCTGTGGAAAGTTATCAAGAATTATTAAAGTTAAATAAAGTTATAGAAAAAAAATTTCATAAAAATTTCAAAAATATAAGTGAAGAAACAAACAGCAGAGTTAAAGAAATTATTAAGAAAAATGAAAAATAAGCTTAACAAAATTGCAAGAGACACAAATATCTCATTGAAAAATTTTCTTAATAAGCAAGGTAATTCTAAATTAGCCCCGGCCATGAAATACGGTTTGTTTCCAGGTGGAAAAAAAATTAGATCTAAAATTTTAATAGATATTGGATCTTTACTGTCTGTTAATTATAAAATATTAATAACAATTGGTGCGGCTGTTGAATGTATTCATGCTTATTCTCTTATACACGATGATTTGCCATGCATGGATGATGATAAAATAAGAAGAGGAAAACCATCTACCCACGTTAAATTTGGTGAGTCTACAGCGGTCCTAGCTGGAAACTCTTTACAAGCAATGGCTTGTGAAATTTTAGCAAGTCCTAATTTAAAGATAAAAGAAAAAACTAAAATTAATTTAATTAAAAAACTATCTGAGTGTTCTGGTCATCTAGGAATTGCTGGTGGTCAATTTTTAGATCTTAGTTATGAAAAAAAGAAAGTTTCAAAAAACAAGATTATTCAAATGGAAAAAAAAAAGACAGGAAAACTATTTAGCTTTTGCTGTGCGGCCCCTGCAATCATTAGAAATAAAAGTAATAAAGAAATAAAATTTTTTGAAAATATAGGTTTAAACATTGGTCTATTGTTTCAAATAGCAGATGATTTAATTGATTTTAGAGGTGACTCAAAAAAAGCCGGCAAAAAAACAGGCAAAGATCAAAAAAAAGGCAAAGCAACACTTATAAGTTTACTTGGGTATAGGAATGCAATTAAATATTGTGATAAGATTATTGTTGAAACTAATAAGAATTTAAAAAAATATGGTTCAAATTCAAAAAATATTAAAGAAACATTAGATTACATTTTAAATAGAGATAAATGACACAAGATTATAAATTTTTAAATAATATAAATTTTCCATCTGATTTAAGGATTCTTTCAGAAAATGATTTACAAGGAGTTTCTGATGAAGTTAGAAGAGAAATGATTAGTGCAGTATCAGAGACTGGAGGGCATCTAGGAGCAGGCTTAGGTGTTGTTGAGTTAACTGTCGCTCTTCATTATGTTTTTGATACACCTAATGATAAATTGATTTGGGATGTTGGTCACCAAACTTATCCACATAAAATTTTAACTGGTAGAAAAAATAAGATTAGAACTTTAAGACAAGGGAGTGGACTTTCGGGGTTTACAAAAAGATCGGAAAGTGAATATGATCCTTTTGGTGCTGCTCATAGTTCAACCTCTATATCTTCGGCATTAGGTATTGCTGAAGCAAATAAATTATCTAACAAATCATCAAATGTAATTGCTGTCATTGGTGATGGCGCAATAAGTGCAGGTATGGCTTATGAGGCAATGAATAATGCCGGAGCATCAAAGACTAAAATGATAGTTATTTTAAATGATAATGATATGTCGATCGCTAAGCCAGTAGGAGCAATGAGAACTTATTTGGCGAAATTATTCACTGGAAAAATTTACTTTAGTCTAAGAGAAACTGTTAAATTAATCACTTCCGCTTTTTCAAAAAGATTTAGTGCTAAAGCAGGTAAGGCTGAGGATTTTTTACGTTCTGCAGTTACTGGTGGCACTTTATTTAATTCATTAGGCTTTTATTATGTGGGCCCAATTGACGGTCATGATCTAACAGTTCTCGTGCCAATTTTAAAAAATGCAAGAGACTCTAGGCATGAGGGGCCGATTATGATTCATATCAAAACACAAAAAGGAAAAGGCTATTCATATGCAGAAAAAGCAACAGATCACTACCATGGTGTCTCAAAATTTAATGTTGAGACAGGTGAACAGGTTAAAAGTGGCAGTAATCTTCCGGCCTACACAAAGGTGTTTGCCAATACGTTAGTTAAACATGCTCAAAAAGATAGCAAAATTGTTGGTGTAACTGCTGCGATGCCAGGAGGGACTGGGATGGATATTTTTGGTAAAGAATTTCCAAAAAGAATGTTTGATGTAGGAATAGCGGAACAACATGCTGTAACTTTTGCTGCAGGCTTAGCTACCGAAGGCTATAAGCCTTATGCTGCAATTTACTCAACTTTTTTACAAAGAGCTTATGATCAAGTTGTTCACGATGTAGCTATTCAAAGTTTACCAGTAAGATTTGCAATCGATAGAGCGGGCTTAGTAGGTGCAGATGGATCTACACACGCTGGTTCTTTTGATATTACCTATTTATCAACTTTACCTAATTTTATTGTTATGGCTGCAAGTGATGAAGCTGAGTTAGTTAAAATGATAAATACCTCAGTTGATATTAACGATAAACCTAGTGCAATTAGATATCCAAGAGGTACAGGTATTGGACTTGAGCTTCCTTCAATAGATGAAAAAATTGAAATAGGTAAAGGAAGAGTAGTCCAAGAAGGAAAACAAGCTTGTATTTTAAGTTTAGGAACAAGGCTTGAAGAATGTAAATTAGCAGCTGAAGAATTAAAGAACAAAGGTGTTTTAACTACAATTGTTGATGCAAGATTTGCCAAACCTTTAGATCAAGAACTTATCTTAAAATGTGCTAGAGAGCATGAGGTAATGATTACCATAGAAGAGGGGTCGATTGGTGGTTTCGGTTCTCATGTTAAAAACTTACTTGCTGAAAAAGGAATTTTCGACAAAGGTTTAAAGTTTAGATCAATGACGTTGCCTGATATTTTTATTGAACAAGATAGTCCAAAAAAAATGTATGAGCTAGCTGGATTAAATGCTTCCCAAATTTCAAAAAAAATCTTAGACATTTTATTTACAAAAGCTTCAATAAAAGTAGTGAAAAATTAATATTAGCCTTAACTACATTGGGCTTTATTCATTAGATAATGATCTAATAAAACACAATTTATCATAGCTTCACCAACGGGAACTGCTCTAATACCTACGCAAGGGTCGTGCCTACCTTTAACTGATATTGTGGTATTTTTTCCAAATTTATTAATTGTTTTTCTGGTTGTTAAAATTGATGATGTAGGTTTTACGGCAAAAGAAGCGACAATTTCTTGACCACTTGATATACCACCTAAAATTCCACCAGCATTATTAGAATCAAACTTTAATTTTTTTCCTTTTTGAGAAATTTCATCTGAGTTCTGTTCCCCACTTAATTGTGCTGAATTCATTCCAGCTCCAATATTTACTCCTTTGACAGCATTTATACTCATTAGACCTAAAGCAATATCTGAATCTAATTTTGAATAAATTGGAGCACCAAGTCCTGCAGGAATTCCTCTTGCTCTTATTTCAATTATAGCTCCACAAGAAGATCCAGATTTTCTAACACTAAGTAAATATTTTTCCCAAAGTTTTATCATAGATTTATCTGGGCAAAAAAATGGATTTTTAGTAATCGTTTGATCATTCCATTGATTTGCATCACATCCTAATATTCCTAATTGAGTAACAGCACCTATAACTTTAAATTTTTTACCTAACTTTTTTTGTAAAACTAATTTAGCTACTGCACCAGCTGCAACTCTCGCAGCGGTTTCTCTTGCTGAAGATCTTCCACCACCTCTGTAATCCCTTATTCCATATTTCTTAAAGTAAGTATAATCAGCATGTCCTGGTCTAAATTTATCTTTTATGTTATTATAATCCTTTGATCTCATATCTTTGTTATAGATAATTAAAGAAATAGGTGTTCCAGTAGTTTTTCCCTCAAATACACCTGATAAAATTTGAACCTTATCATCTTCTTTTCTTTGTGTTGTAAATTTAGATTGTCCTGGTTTTCTTTTATCTAATTCAATTTGGATATCTTGTTCTTTAAGGTTTATGTTGGGAGGACAACCGTCAACTATACAGCCTATAGCAGGCCCATGAGACTCACCCCAAGTAGAGAAACGAAATAGCTTTCCAAAAGTATTAAATGACATTATTTATACTATATAGATTATTTTGTTTAAATTATGAATCAAAAAAACTTACTTGGCCTTAATAACTGTTTTTTAGATCTAGATGATCCAATACAGCTATTTAAAACATGGATGGATGAAGCAAAAAAATCAGAACCCAACGATCCTAACGCTGTATCACTAGCAACATCTAATAAGAATAACTTCCCATCAGTGAGAATGGTTTTATTAAAGGATTTTAGTCAAAATGGATTTGTATTTTATACAAACTTAAAAAGTAAAAAAGGGAATGAATTAAAAGAAAATCCTAAAGTTGCAATGTGTTTTCATTGGAAAAGCCTTTTACGACAAATAAGAATTAATGGCACAGTTACTCAGGTGGCAGATGAAGTTGCTGATAAATATTATAATTCAAGAAGTTATGAAAGTAGAATTGGTGCGTGGGCCTCTAAACAAAGTGAAGAACTAATCAACAGAGACCAGCTGATTAATTCAATAAAGGAATATAAAAATAAATATAATGAAGAAAACAAAGTGCCAAGACCAAGTCACTGGTCTGGTTGGAATTTGTCTCCATTAAGTATTGAATTTTGGTTAGATGGAGATAGTAGAATACACGAAAGACTAAAATATATTAAAGCTAGCAGTGGTCAGTGGAGTAAATCTTTATTAAGTCCTTAAAAATTTCTAGTTAAACTAAATGAAGTTAGGTTTTTAAGAATTTCTTTTTCTTTGGAATCTTTAAATACTGTTAAAGAATTTGAAGCTAGGTTTATGTAATGTTGAGCTTTTTGATAACACTCTTTGATAATATTATATTTTTTTATCAAAGAAATTATTTTATTTAAGTCATCCTTATCTCTTATTTTTTTATGGAATATTTCAATTAATAGTTTTTTTTCATTTAATTCTAATTTTTGAAAAATTAAAATTATAGGTAAAGTAATTTTTCCTTCAAAAAAATCTTGACCAATTTTTTTTCCAAATACTTTTAGATCAGAATTATAATCAAGTGTATCATCGGCAATTTGAAAGGTAAGACCAAGGTTTCTTCCATAAAATTCAAGTGCATCCTTTTCTTTGGTGCCTGCATCGGATAAAATCGCACCCACTTTTGTTGCTGCAGCAAAAAGTTCAGCAGTTTTTGCTGAAATAATTTTAAGATATGTTTCTTCAAGCATATCAACTTCACCTTTATGTTGAAGTTGCAAAACTTCTCCTTGAGCAATTTTAGCTGAAGTTGATGATAATAATTTTAAAACTTCTAAGTTACCGTCTTCTACCATCATCTCAAAACATCTGCTTAACAAATAATCACCAATCAAAACTGATGAATGATTGTTCCAAATTTTATTTAAAGTTTCTTTTCCCCTTCTAACAATACCTTCATCTATTACGTCATCATGCATTAAAGTTGCGCTATGGATTAATTCCACACAAGCGGCTAAATTCACATCTCTGGAACCTTTGGAATATCCGCATAATTTTGCAGTACCTAGGGTTAATAAAGCCCTCAACCTTTTGCCTCCAGTTTCAATATGATAGTCGGTCATTTTTTGGACCAAATCTACGTCACTAGCTAATTTTGATTTTATTTTTTCTTCAGTTAAGATGAGCTTATCTTCAACAGAATCTTTGAGTTGAAAATATGAGTCGTTTATCTGATTTTTAAGCTGTACTACGGTTCCCATTATTAAATTAAATTAGTATAAATAAGTTTTATATATTACTTATCAATTGACGCACCTATTTCTTCAATTATAAGTGGTCTACATATTCAATTAATAACTCTATAAGGAATAATAATGTTCTCTTTTTTTAAAAAGAAAAAGATTGTAGCCCACTTAAAATTAAGTGGCGTTATAGGAAATACTGGAAAATTCAAACAAGGCATTGATTTTGCCGGACAAGAAGAACTCATAAAAAAGGCTTTTTCTTTAAAAAAGGCTGCTTGTATTGCTATTACCATAAATTCACCAGGTGGATCACCTGTACAGTCACACCTAATTTATAATTTCATTAGGCAGGAAGCCAAAAAAAATAAAAAAAAAGTAATTGTATTTGCTGAAGATGTAGCAGCATCGGGTGGTTATCTTATTGCTTGTGCCGGTGATGAAATTTATGCAAATTCGAGTTCGATAATAGGATCTATTGGAGTGATTTATTCTTCATTTGGATTTACAGAGCTAATAAAAAAAATTGGTGTTGAGAGAAGAGTTCACACTGCTGGTAAAAACAAAAGTACACTAGACCCTTTTCTGGAAGAAAAAAATGAGGATATTGAAAGATTAAAAAAAATACAATTAGATTTACATAAAGACTTTATAGATGTGGTGGAAAAAAGCAGAGGATCTAAACTCAATAAGTCTGAAGTAGAACTTTTTTCAGGGGAATTTTGGTCAGGTGGCAAAGCAAAAGATTTGGGATTGATAGATGGAATAGGTAATGCACATGAAATTTTAAAAGAAAAATTTGGAGATGATGTGGTAATTAAAAAATTTGAAAAATCCAAAGGTTGGTTGAGTCAAAAACTTTCCTCTTCTAACAATCAAGTAGATCAATTAGCTAACATTTTAGACGAAAGGTCCATCTGGCAAAGATATGGTCTCTAAAATAAAAAAACCAAAAAAAAAATTACAATCATTTCAAGAAACAATTATTAATCTTCAAAAGTTTTGGAGCAAAAAGGGATGTATTGTTTTGCAGCCATATGATGTGGAAGTTGGCGCCGGTACATTTCATCCAGCTACTACACTTAGGTCACTTGGCCCAAAGCCATGGAAAGCTGCCTATGTTCAGCCGTCAAGAAGACCAACTGATGGAAGATACGGAGACAATCCTAATAGATTACAACACTACTATCAGTTTCAAGTTTTAATAAAACCATCACCAGATAATATAAAAAAATTATACCTCAACAGCTTATCAGTCATTGGTATTGATCATAGTGAGCATGATATTAGATTCGTTGAAGATGATTGGGAGAGCCCTACACTTGGTGCCGCCGGTTTAGGTTGGGAAGTTTGGTGTGATGGTATGGAAATAACACAATTTACATACTTTCAACAAATGGCAGGTTATGAGTGCAAACCTGTTTCAGTCGAAATTACTTATGGCTTAGAGAGAATTTGTATGTTTACACAACAACAAAAAAATGTGTACGACATTTTATGGAATGATGAAGGAGTAAAGTATAAAGATATATTTCATCAAGCAGAAAAAGAATTTTCAGCATACAATTTTGAACACGCAAACGTAAACAATTTATTAAAAATGTTTGATATGCATGAGATGGAAGCAAAATCTCTCGTTGAAAAAAAGATATCACTACCTGCGTATGATCAATGTTTAAAAGCAAGTCATGTATTTAATATTTTAGATGCCAGAGGAGCAATAAGTGTAGCTCAAAGAGCGGAATATATAGGTAGAATTCGAGATATTACAAAAGCTGCTGCAGGAATTTGGTTGGATAGTCAAAGCTAGATGTCAGAATTTTTTTTAGAATTATTTAGTGAAGAAATGCCCTCTCCTCTTCAAAAGAATTTACGAAGAGATTTATTAGATAATTTTAATAAATTATTTAGTGAAAAATCTATTTCTTTTAAAAAAAGCTCATCATATTCAACACCCAATAGAGCAGTAGTTTTATTTGAAAACCTTCAAAAACAAGTAGTCTTGAAACCTGAAGAAATTAAAGGACCTAATATAAATGCTCCTGAAATAGCACTAGAAGGATTTGTGAGATCAAACAATATTTCTAAAAAAGATCTCTTAAAAAAAAAGACAGATAAAGGTGAGTTTTATTTTTTTAAAACCAAATCAAAAAAGCTTAATACACATGATTTATTAGAAGAAAGTGCACCGTTAATATTGCAAAAAATTCAATGGAAAAAATCAATGAGGTGGGGTGAGTTTGATTTAAATTGGGGCAGGCCACTTAAATTAATACTAGCTATATTTGATAAAAAAAAATTAACTTTTAATTTTCACCACTTAGCTTCATCAAATTTAACTTTCATCGATAAAGAATTTGAAGAAAAAAAAAAAATATTTTATGACTTTAGATCGTATGAAGTTTTTTTCAAAAAAAAAGGAGTTATTCTCGATCAAGATAAAAGAAAAAGTATAATTGAGAATGAATTTAAAAAAATTTTAATTAAAAAAAATTTAAAGATTGTGGATAACCACAAGCTAATAGAAGAAGTTATAAATCTTACAGACAAACCTCATATTCTGGAGTGTTCTTTTGATAAAAAATTTTTATCTATACCTAAAGAAATATTAATCTTAACAATGCAGGTACATCAAAAGTATTTTCCGCTATTTACAAAAAAAGATGAAATTACAAATGAATTTTTAGTAGTTGCAAATAATAAAGATCAAAAAGGATTAATTAAAATTGGGAATGAAAGAGTTGTAGAGGCAAGATTAAGTGATGCAGAATTTTTTTGGAATAAAGATAAGTCTCAAAATTTAGTAAAAAAAGTTTCTGAGTTGAAATTAATGAATTTTTTTAAAGGTTTGGGAACTTATTTTGATAAAGTTCAAAGAATAAGAAAACTTGGTGCCTTAATTTCTGATGAACTATTGATAAGTAAAGAAAAAGTTGAGTTATCAGCTTCAATTTGCAAAACAGATTTGATGTCAGAAAGTGTTGGTGAATTTCCAGAATTACAAGGAATAATAGGTGGGCACCTGGCTAACGCACAAGGCTTTGATAAAGAGACTGCAAATGCAATTAAAGAACAATATTTACCTATTGGTTTAGACTCAATAGTTCCAAAAAAACCTTTTAGTATAACTTTGTCTATATCTGATAAGATTGATACTTTGATTGGATTTTTTGGTATTAATGAAATTCCTTCAAGTTCTAAAGACCCATTTGCATTAAGAAGAGCAGCACTTGGTATAATTAGAATAATTATTGAAAATAAAAAAGATTTAAAGATTAATGATTTAATTTCTTATTCATCTAACATTTATTTAGATCAAGGTTTTAATTTTCTAAACAAAAAATTACAAAAAGATATTTTTAATTTTTTAAAGGATAGATTTAGATATTATCTAAAAGAAAAAGAGATAAGACATGATATTATTGAGGCTTCAATCAACAGTTTCGATTTAAATAAAATCTCAATACATTTTGAAAAGTCAAAAAGTTTAAACAAAGTTATAAATAAACAGATTGGTCACGATATTGTTTCTACCTACAAAAGAGCCCATAATATTTTGCAAACAGAAGTAAAAGATATCAATAATGAACTTTCAAATACAACTGATCCGAGTATTTTCAAAAATGAGTTCGAAAAAAATTTATATAAAAAAATTAATGAAATAAAAAAATATTTTTCAGGAATTTCAAGAGATGAAAACTTTGACGAAACACTAATGCATTTGTCTAGTGCAAAAAAAGAGATTTATGACTTTTTTGAAAATGTTAAAGTAAATGATGAAAGTGATTATATTAAAAAAAATAGATTGGAACTTATAAATATCTTATGTAAAACCTTTGAAAATTATATAGATTTTCACTTAATTGAAGATATCAATGAATAAATTAATTCTAAATTTCAAGTCAAAAGATACAAAAAAAATTAAAAATCCTAAAAATTTTTTAGGAGGCAAAGGAGCAAATCTCTCTGAAATGGGAAGAATGGGCCTTCCAGTCCCACCAGGTTTTATAATTTCAACAAAAGTATGTGAACTTTTTTATAAAGATAAAAAAAAGTTGAATAAAAATTTAGTTAATCAAATTAAAAAGGAATTAAATGTTATTGAAAAAGACGTAGGTAAAAAATTTGGTAATTTAAAAAACCCTTTATTATTATCTGTAAGATCTGGAGCAAGAGTGTCAATGCCCGGAATGATGGATACAATTTTAAACCTTGGTTTAAATGACAAAACAGTAAAGGCTCTAGCCATAAGAACTTCCAATGGAAGGTTTGCAAAAGACAGCTACAGAAGATTTATCCAAATGTATGGCAATGTAGTTATGGGAATTGAGAGTTATCATTTTGAAGAATTAATTGAAAATTATAAGTTAACCAAAGGAGTTCTTTTAGATACTGATTTAGATGAAAATGATTGGGATGGGTTAATAGAAGATTTTAAAAGGACTGTTAAAGAAAAAACTAAAAAGAATTTTCCACAGGATGTTTATGAACAGTTGTTAGGAGCAATTAGCGCAGTATTTTTATCTTGGGATAGTAATCGAGCAAAAGTTTACAGGAAGTTAAATCAAATCCCAGCTGAATGGGGTACTGCAGTAAATGTACAGTCAATGGTTTTCGGCAACATGGGTGAAAACTGTGCGACAGGAGTAGTTTTTACTAGAAATCCCTCAAATGGATTAAACGAAATATATGGTGAATATTTAATTAATGCGCAGGGAGAAGATGTTGTGGCGGGCACTAGAACGCCTCAATACATTACAAAAAAATCAAGACAACAGGCAAAAGTTAATGCCCCCTCAATGGAGGAAACTATGCCAAATGTTTATCAGCAACTTCATAAAATTTTAAAAAAATTAGAGAAACATTATGCAGATATGCAAGATGTGGAATTTACAGTTGAAAATAACAAACTGTGGATGCTTCAAACAAGATCTGGAAAAAGAACTGCCAAGTCAGCAGTAAAGATTGCTGTTGATATGGTAAAAGAAAAATTAATTTCCAAAAAAGAAGCTGTGTTAAGAATTGATCCTAATTCTTTGGACACTTTACTACATCCAACGTTAGATGAAAAAAGTTCAATAAATGTAATAGCCAACGGCCTTCCAGCGTCTCCCGGTGCTGCCAGTGGAAAGGTGGTATTTACATCAGAGGAAGCAGAGAGATTAAATGGAATGATGCAAGATACAATTCTAGTTAGAGTAGAAACATCTCCAGAAGATATTCAGGGAATGCATGCTGCTAAAGGGATTTTGACTGCTAGGGGAGGTATGACAAGTCATGCAGCGGTAGTAGCAAGAGGAATGGGAAGACCATGTGTGTCTGGTTCAAGTGAAATTAATATCAATTATGAAAATAAAACATTTAAAACTGCATCTATGGAAATTAAAGAAGGTGAAATAATAACCATAGATGGTTCTACAGGCAGAATTATTTCAGGAAGTGTCGCAACAGTAAAACCAGAAATTTCTGGAGATTTTTCAAGGCTTATGTCTTGGGCAGATAGTTTTAGAAAATTAAATATTAGAACAAATTCAGAAACACCTAAAGACACAAAAACAGCTAAAGATTTTGGGGCAGAAGGTATAGGGCTTTGTAGAACAGAGCATATGTTTTTTGATGAAGAAAGAATTTTATCTGTTCGTGAAATGATTTTATCAAAAACTAAAGCAGATAGAGCAAAAGCACTTGAAAAACTTTTACCTCATCAAAAAAAAGATTTCATAGAAATCTTTAAAATTATGAGTGGCCTTCCTGTCACAGTTAGGTTGTTAGACCCTCCTCTTCATGAGTTTTTACCTCGAACAGACAAGGAAATTACCGAGGTAGCAAATGTTGTGAATCTTCCGGTTAAGGAAGTAAAATCTAGAATTGAAGAGCTTCATGAGCAAAATCCAATGCTAGGTCATAGAGGTTGTAGACTTGGTATTTCTTTTCCCGAAATTTATGAAATGCAGTGTAGGGCTATTTTTGAAGCGTTAGCCGAACTTAAAAAGAAAAAAATTAAATCAGCTTTTCCAGAAATTATGATTCCACTGGTTTCTACCGAAGCTGAAATCAAGATAATGAAAGATTTAGTAATTAATATTGCTGGAGAAGTTCAAAGACAACATAAATTAAAAATAGCATTTTTAGTTGGAACAATGATTGAATTACCAAGAGCTGTGATAAAAGCAAAAGAAATTGCTAAACACGCAGAGTTTTTTAGTTTTGGTACCAATGACTTAACACAAACAACATTTGGAATTAGTAGAGATGATAGTGGTAAATTTTTAAATGATTATTTAGATAATAAAATATTTTCAATTGATCCATTTGTTTCAATAGATGATGGAGTTGCAGATTTAGTTGAAATCGCAGTTGAAAAAGGAAAAAGCCAAAACAAAAAATTAAAACTTGGAATTTGTGGTGAACATGGTGGTGACCCAAAAAGTATTGAGTTTTTCTCTAAAGTTGGTTTAAATTATGTTTCTTGTTCACCCTATAGAGTTCCTATCGCAAGGTTGGCTGCTGCTCAAGCTGAAATTAAAAATAAATAAATTTTTTTATAAAAAGAGCATTAAGTTTTCTATTAATCTCTATAAAATTTAAGTTGTGCTTTGTTATATTTTCCTAAAATTGGATCATCCAGCCAAAAAATATGCTGTTCATTTTTTTTATTAGGTCTCCCAATTCTTTGGAGTTTAATGTTTTTTATAATTGATGCTATCAACTATTTCATTTTTACTAGTTATGATTTGTCAAGCAGCATAAGTCTCCTACTTGCTATAGGTTTGTGGTTAATTTTTTGGAATGGATCAATAGCAATAATTGAAGCAATTAAAAAAAGATAACTTAAATGTATATCCTGAAAACAAAAAATTAATTCAAAATTTTATTATTTTTTAATGTTAATTGGTTTTCCAAACTTATTATTTTTTTTATTTCCATCTGCAACCCACCATACAATAAGAATAATAATCCCTATAATTGTAAGATATAGGAGTTGCCACCAACCAGATCTACCAGTGTCATGAAGTCTTCTCGCACCAACTGCTAAACTTGGTAAAAGTATAACTATGTATGCTACCCATTCAAACGCTCCACTTTCAGTATAACCAAATGCACTGTCAAGTAACGCTCCAACTATTTGTGCAATTAAACAAAATAATTGAAACCACCAAAATTCAGATTTTCTTGCTCTGCCATCAAAATCAGAAAACTTTTTAAAACATACTTCTATTGACTGAGTAAAATTCATAACGAATTATTAAACTAATTAATGTGTGCTGTAAATGTAAGTGTCTGCTCTTAAAATTAAAAAAAGATAATAGAATCAACGTGGATTAGTTATTAAGGGGCGTTCTGTTACCTGGTGCCCCAGACCGTGCTTTTATAATCCTTATTTTGCAACAAAGTTGAAATACTAGAGGGTACAAAATTACCTAAAATCTCGACACTAGCCCGACAAAGATATTGGTGCTAGGATCGTGGTTCATGAAAAAGATTTTAGGGATTCTAGTTATTTGCATGTTACTGAGCAGTAATGTTAATTCTAAAACAATAGTGGT
>Ga0209709_10000216_pt1 | contig 55585 bp, 51 predicted proteins | sample ArcticOcean_MG_C_2_FD_187435 | JGI IMG/M metagenome (GOLD analysis project Ga0209709, IMG submission 187435) | Marine microbial communities from western Arctic Ocean - ArcticOcean_MG_CB4_136 (SPAdes) (version 2) | ecosystem: Environmental > Aquatic > Marine > Oceanic | place: Arctic Ocean... | reverse complement strand
CTACCTATTATTATATGGATGTAATAAGGGGCACCCAAGTAGATGGGATGTAAAAATACTAACTTCTATTTACATAATTTTTAGATAACAAATCACGATTAAGTCTGGGGTGTGGCTCTATCTTTGTATTATCTAAGCCTCTATTTTCCTTAGAATTAATGCTATCAGAAACTTTTACCATGAAATCTTGATAGATTTTTACCAAATTTCAATCAAACTAAATATCGGCTCTTAGCAAAAGGCCATTGAACATTGAATTATAATGACTAACGGAATATTGAACTATGTGACATCCATCAAGTACTTCTACATAAATACAGTCAGTTATCATGCAACTACCATATAATGAAACAAACGCATCAAGCCGATGCTTCAAAACCGATTGAATTTATCAATTCGATCACCTGAGACATTGAGACTTCAGGTGATGTGGTCACAAATCCAGAATTGTTTTCATGAGAGATATCTGCTTTGAGAACCCCTTGAGTCGCTTCTAAAACGTGAGTGACGCGGTCAGAACATCCTCCACAGGTCATACCAGTGATGTTGAGGGTGTGCACTTGTTCGCTCATGACTACAGCGCGAGGTGCAAGACTTTGAACTCATTCACGAATCGGACTCCATCCTTTCAGCAGAAGAGAGTTACCAACTACACTCACCGATGACAATGACATTGCCGCTGCTGCAAACGCAGGAGGGAGAAGGAAACCTGTGAATGGGAGCATAACGCCCATTGCAAGAGGTATGCCAACTATATTGTAGACAAACGCCCAACCGAGGTTTCCTCGAATTCGACGCATGGTACTTCTGCCCAGGCTCAGTGAAGAGACCGCATCGATCAAATCATTTCGTAACAAGACAAAATCCGCCGCATCCAGGGCAATATCTGAGCCTGCACCCATAGCAATACCGACATCAGCAGCCGAAAGGGCAGCAGCATCGTTGATGCCATCGCCGACCATCGCGACCGACCGGCCTTCACCTTGTAATCGCATGATGTGCTGCGCTTTTTCATGAGGTTTGACTCCAGCGAGCACCGTACCAATTCCGATTTTTTCTGCTAAAGTATCAGCGGCTTCTTGTCGGTCACCTGTGAGCATGATGACATCATAACCCATTTGCTTGGCATGACGGATTGCCTTTTCTGAAGATTCTCGAACTCGGTCTTTCACCTCAATCCAACCGAGCAGACGTAGGCCTTGACTGACCAAAACAAGTGTCACACCTTTCGCAGCTGACAAAGCCAGTTTGGCTTCGACTTCTTCATCGATTTCCACACCGAATTCATCCATGAGTTCGGCGTTTCCAATAGCAACGACAGCTTCTCTGTATTTTCCAATCATCCCGAGTCCAGGAATGGTTTCAATTCCACTAATTTCAGGTCTTGAAGAGGATACATTGGCCCATGAAGTCTTAATGGCAGTTGCCAATGGGTGTGTCGATTCTTGCTCAAGAGCCGCAGCAATGTCAAGTATCTCGTTGACTTCACAATCAAACATTTCAATATGGCTCACCCTTGGTTTTCCAGAGGTAAGCGTTCCTGTTTTATCGACGACCAAAGTGTTGGTTTTGTGTGCATTTTCTAATGCTTCGATGCCTTTGATGAGTAAACCATTCTTTGCGCCAACACCGGTGCCAACAATGAGGGCAGTTGGCGTTGCAAGACCTAATGCGCAAGGACAAGCAATAACCAAGGTGGAAACAAGAACCATCATTGCCAATTCGGCATTGGTCGACATCGGATTATACGCAGATGAGTCAGGATACATCCACCAAAACAGGGCTGCAAGAAGGGCCATGACCACAACAACAGGCACGAATACTGCAGCAATCCGATCGACGAGTCTCTGAATGGGTGCTTTACCCATTTGTGCTTCTTCAACCAGTGTGATGATACTTGCAAGCAAGGTATCTTCCGAGGGTCGTGTGGTTCGAATGAAGATTGTACCATCGAGGACCAGAGTCCCCGCTGAAACACTCTCACCCTCGTCTTTTCGAACTGGATAGGGTTCACCCGTCATCATCGATTCATCGATGCTCGCTTTGCTGTGAAATAGAAAGCCGTCTAAGGGTATTGTTTCTCCGATCAAGACCTTGATCAGTGAGGCAACAGCGACCGTCTCAACGTCTCGAGTCTCTGTATACCCGTTTGATTCATCGGTAACCACTCTCGCTTGTTTCGGTTGCATTTCCATCAGCGAATGAATCGCATCGGTTGCTTTGAGTTTCGCAGCAGCCTCCATCCAATTGCCGAGTAAAACAAAACCAATGATGAATACAACACTGTCAAAAAACACATGCGTGGCGGTATGAAACACCGAAGGAAGGAATGGTAAAGATTGCTCGAAGGTAATCAACAAAGACCAGATAAACGCCACTGTTGTTCCCAAATGAACTAGTACATCCATGTTGGCAGTACCACTTCGTAATGATTTCCAAGCTCTGATATGAAATTCTCGACCGGACCAAAGATAGACAGGAAGTGTTGTGAAGAAGGCCAAAAGTAATCGCTTGTTGATGTCATTTACACTCCCTATATCATCTGCAAACATGGTGAGGTAGAGCGTTGGTAGGGCTAAGAGTAAGGCCAAGGATACTTTTTGCCCTTGTCTGCGTAAATCTGATTTTGCTTCATCAATGAGTGCAGGCTTTCCCCTTGATTCCTTTGCACCAAAACCGCTCCGTTCAATCGAAGTGATCACTTTGGTTTTCGTCGAATGGAATTGTGCAGTGGGCTGAAGACGAACTACGGCGCGATTGAGCGGTAAATTCACTGAAACTTCTGTGACACCGTCAATTTTAGAGGCTACTTTCTCAACAGAAGCAACGCATGCACCGCAAGTCATACCCGAGATGCTGAGTGTAAACGATTCCTCTGTCATACTGCGACCTCATTCATCTAAGGGAATACATGTTTCATTTTTACAAGGCATGAGGTTCCAATGGCCTTGGTCCATCGTGATACATCCGCAACCACAGGTGCACATCCAGCCGATTTGGTCCCAGCCTTTTCCGCCTTCTGCACGCGTATAGAGTCGTTTCATCTTACACTGACAATCGCACATATGTGCCTTAACTCTCACCATGGTCTTGGCTTTTATGTAGTCAATATAAACCCTTTGTTTTGACTACAATACTAATGAGGGGCGATATCGAGTGAACCAGCCCAAACATCGATGCCAAAAAATTATTTCCCACCATTCTGATCAAGTTCATGCATAATCATATTTAGTAAGAGTTCTCGGAATTCTTCATTCAAACCAACTGCTTAACCTTAACCCACTAGTGAGTTATACTGAAGGAACTCTTGCATATGTGGGCATCAATTAGGGCACACTTTGATTCACATACAATAATGCGTTCAGTAGTATAAAACGTAGCCTCTAATTTTATGCATAATAGATAATTTCTTTCGATTAATCATCTCCAATAATATCTTTTAGTATTAGTATTTGCATAGATTATGAATCAGAGACTCGGAGCATTGATGCTATCTTTAATGATAGTCACTATGACCCTAAGTGGATGTATTTCATCAGAGGAAACAGAAGGTAAAGAAATAGTCCATTCCCCTCCTGAAGAACCAGAATATTTCGAAAAAGGTGAGTATAATTGTATCGATTATGATGATATGGACAGATGTTGGCAGACACATGTTCCTGAGAATCTTAGTTCAGATTTACCTGTTCCATTGATAGTCGATATTCATGGCTGGGGAGGTACTGCAGGGGGGCAGATGTTTGTATCAGATTTCAACACCATAGCAGATGAATATGGTGCAGTAGTGATATACCCAGCGGCAGTGGAGCCAGTTAGAGGGTGGAATGCTGGTTGGTGCTGTGAGTCACATGACGATCTTGGATTCTTACTCAGATTAGTTGATATTGCCATTCAAATTCACGATATTGATACTGATCGGATATATGCCACTGGTTGGTCGAATGGATGCGCCATGTCTCAAATGTTAGCAATGAAGGCAAGTGACATCTTTGCCGCAATAGGTTGCATGGCACAGTACCTGAATACAGATTATGACTCAACATACTCGCCGATTCCTGTTATTGAAGTACATGGTATGTTAGATCAGATTATCGTCTATGCTTCTTCGGCTAGTAATTCAATACAGAATCCAAATTCGCCATCTCAGGCGTTTGAAACCGGAGCCATCCAGAACATGTATGACTGGGGCGAATATAACGGATGTTCTGGATCACCAGAAACTTTTGAAGTAAATGGCCTATACTCTATTCATGGTTTCAACGATTGTCAGAATGGAGCTGAAGTCCGATTAATGTCGATATATGCTGCTCAACACAACCCTTATGCAAAGGACGCTGAATCAGATGGGACTATTATTGCCGATGTTCTAATAGGGACCCAGGGTTTAGTCCAATCAAGCTACATAGTTTGGGATTTCATAAGTCAGTATTCGAAGACAGTAGATGAGGTAGAGATTTAATTTCCACATTACTAGAACAGAGCATGATATAATCAATAAACATAAAATTAATGAGTTTAATATGCCCTAATTATGTATGCTGCATCTCTCTGATATTAAATCTCTCGCCGGACTTTTCCATTGTATGTTCAAGAATTGAGGGTACACCTTTTTCTGCTACAAAATCTGGTGCGAGAAGTTTGTTATTCTCATAGAATTCGAGGAAAATTGGAAGTGAGGGGAAATTCTCTGGAGGAGTTGAGCAAATAGTCTCCTGAGCATCTGTACTAACCGATCCTGGATCTAACATTATTGCGTTAATTCCCTCATTTCTGCCTTCTTTGGCTAGACATCGTGCCCACATGTCAAGAGTCCTGCCTTAGTCACACAGGAAGACGCTCAGGACGCTTTAGGTTGGACTGATCCAAGATTAGAAATCGTAGTCACACGACTTCGACCTGTTGCTTGCATAAGGGAATAGAGTCCGCGTGTTAAATATTGTACTGAATTAAGATTCACTCGTAATGTATAGAACCAATCATCCATATCCAGTTCACCAATAGGCTTGATTGGGCTAACGACTGCTGCATTGTGAACAATGCCGTCTAAGGAATAAATATTATTCGTATAGTTTTCACAAATTCTTGAATATCTGATGGCTTAGAGAGGTCACAAGGAACAGTGAATGAGTTAGGTGATTTGGCCTGAATTATAGATTCAGATTCATACAATTCTTTAGTATCTAGAGCGAGTAGTATCACTAATACCTTGTTGTGACATTGATTTAGCAATTGCTTTCCCGATACCCTGAGGCCCATGTTAATAGAAACGTCCTTTAATACATGAATTACAATTAGCAGAGTACTCTATGAATATTACCACGAATTAAACAATTCCCTCTGATTAGATTAGTAATCAGGAACCCATTGCTCGTGTTTACTCATGCATTCGGAGAATTCTTCTGATTCCAGATTTGCTGCTAACCATTGATGTACATTAGGCCAATTCTGTCCATCAAACCACTCACGATTATGATTGGCGAACTGTCTGACGAAGGGGAAAATCGCATCACTCAGGTTACCGTCAGGAATCTCTTCCTCAATTGATTCTATGAATTTACAAGCTGCTGTTCTATGTTCCAATTCATCTATGTCATCGTAGCGATTTGGATATTTATAACGATCGAGATGGAATTTGAATTCGGCATCGTTGCGTTTTACCCATTCTTCCTCATATTGCGTTAAATCCCACGGGAGCACATGCTCCATGATCTCTAAGCTCTCTTCGATTACGGTTCCATCGGATAAGAGTAATACTGGGACTGTTCCTTTTGGTGAGATTTTCATCATATGAGCTGGGCGCTCTCGCAATATGACCTCTCGGTGCTCAACTTTGAATCTAGATCGAACTATGGACATACGAGCACGCATGGCGTATGGACATCGCCTAAAGGAATACAGAATAGGTAGGTTCATGTCTCGCCCTCCGAGACAAACGAGATAAAGTAATAGCATTTTCAGGTATTTCAAAGAATACCATGAGGGCATCATTTTATTTCTGATAACTAAGGCAGAAATTGAATACTAAGAAATCTTCCCGCACGACCAGTAGAAAGTCCACCCGTTCAAGTCCTAAACGGAATGAACAATATAGGCGATAATGTTTGGACTAATGACGCTATTTTACAGACTAGCAAATATTGATTTTACTCGCTACCAACTAACTTGTAATCATCAGAAAGTGGAGTTGCCCCAGTTTCCATTGAAATAATCTTGCCATTCTTGAATTTTAGGAATGACAATACGGCTTCTGAAGTAGAACCATTGGTAAAGTGAATTACAGAGTGAGCTACTCCGACATCGTTATTTTCAAACAGTATTCTATCGTTTTCAGGGCGAATAGTATCATTGCCGGCAAATCCCATCATATCAGACTTACTCATCGTAACGCCGCCAACATGAGGATTGAAGACAAAATCGTCATGAATTATTTCTGCGAGTGTTTCTTTGTTCCCTTTTTTCCATGCTTCGTTGTATTTTGTTATTATTGACATGTTTGCATGCCGTAATCATAGTTATTAAAAATTTCGTTTTAAATTTTAAAAAATAAATTAACCCTTTTTCCTTCTTGATGGTGATTTCTTTTTAGCAGTGTAAGGCTTATCCTTTAATGAAAGTGGTTTTTTATTTATGGCATTTAATTTCCTCTCATGGAAGGATTTTTTCTTCTCAAAAGGTGCCTTGATTTCATTTTTGATATCAATATTGGCTGATTTGAGATCTATTGCATCATTCCTAGTTAACATTCCATTTTCATCATATTTCCATCCCTTTGCAAATAAATTTTCATTGATTGATGGTTTGTTTGATTTATTAGTATTTTTTGATTTAGAAGTTGGTTTTTCCATATTTTTTCCAATTAATTTATTTAATTCATTTACAAGGTAGTTAGGCATTTTTACCATACTCCATTTACTTCCTCTAACATTTAACATTCCATATTTTCTCATAAACTCGAGTGTTAATTTATATTCATCTTTTCTAGTATATCCAAATTCCGAGACATAATGCAAGTATTCTTTTTCCAAAGGTGGATATTTAGTTATCCATTTTATTGCATTATTATCAACATGTTCCAATATTTTTTCAATTGAATCGCGCTCAGTATAGCCAATGTACCACTTTCTAGCCTTTAATTGGAGAACGTATACTAAGCCCATTTAACTCGGGCTAGGTATTATTAAATTAACTCGACCTAACATATTTGATAGAGAAATAGTTTGCCTCATTGAGATATGTCTTTTACTTTCTCTATCAAATCCATATGTCTTAATCTCCAAACTCCAAATGGAGTCATGGCTACCGCGATAAGAATTACGCCGAACATCAACTGCCAAGCGACACTTGGGATTATCGTAACAGGTACAATGAACTGCCAAGATGAAAAAGAGGCAGCTAAACCTACAGCTCCACCGTAGGCAAACAGGACACCGATAATTCCTCCAATTATGCCAATGAGAAGATTCTCAAACAAAAGCATCAGGCCGAGACTTCGTGTAGATGCCCCTAAAACCCGTAGTGTGGCCAGTTCTAAATCACGTTCTGCAACATTCATGATCATCGTGTTGAACATCACCACGATAGTGAACAGGAGGCCTAGATACATCATGGCCTGGAAGATTTTAGTTTGTTGATCGAGTAAACTGTTAATGCCGTCAAGAAGGTTTTGTCGTTTTACGACCCCCGTAGATACTTCTCCTAAAGCAGAGTCAACCTCTATTCCTTCTGGAAGTTGTAGATAAATCGAAGTTGCATTAACACCAAGAATCTCACTCAAATCACCACGTAGAAAATACATGGTGCGAGCCAATTCAGCATTTGAAGTTCCAACAATCTCAACATCCTGTTGCACACCATTAATACTCACTGTATGCTTTTCCCCTACATTCCATCCAAGAAATTTCATACTTCCTTCATCCATCATCACTTGGATCAAAAGTTCGTTGGCTGTTGGCACCTCACCCTCGACCACTGAAATCGAACGCATTCCGTTTTTGAATAAATCAAGGCCTACAAGAGTAAAAATACGGTCAATATCTTCGGAATCTGTGACCGACCCTAGTGGCATTTCGATAATCATCTCATAATAGGCTGAGTTACTATCTGCCCAATCTAAAACAGGACCTTCTGCGTCCGGCATAATGTAGACCTGTGCATCCCATGTCTGATCATCTTCAAGGCTACCAACAAAAGTTTCTTGCAGCCCTGCAGACATCATTTGAATTGAGCCAAAGAGCATTAGTGAGATTCCTACTGCAACAAAAGTCATAGTAAGGCGAACGGGTTTGCGAACGCTTGAACGTATTGAAAGTCCGAGTGTTGTTGGCATCCATGATGTGAGTCGCCTTAGAAGATTTGAACCTACACGCATTTCGTTTTTACCGCTTAAAACTAATAAAGGATCAAGGCGACTAGCTTTCCATGCGGGGAATGCTCCCGAAAGAAATACAATTAACATAGTGGAACTAATTACCGTTAGGAACACTGAGATAGGGATTGTTCGTATGATAATCGGCACTCCGACGAGGGTTTGATAGAAGTCTAACATCCAATTCATACCATAAGGCCCGAATAAAGCTCCAAGGGCGCAGCCAATACCTCCAATTACGATAGGAGATGCAATATAGCCAATCATCAACGATGAGCGTTTGACACCGAGTGTGCGCAACACTGCGATTTCTTTGGCCTGACTTTGTACTAAACGCTGCAGACTCAATACGATAGTGATGGCAGCTATTGAGGCAATCATCATGGTGAAGGGGATTGTTGTTCGCTTCGTACCTTCCAAATCCTGCCGCATTACCTCTACCGGTTCATTTTGGCCTCTATCTCGTACACGTGCATCTAATTCGGTTGAATTTAGAGAAATGTGAATCAGTTCCTTTATCGCATCAATTTCTTCACCTTCATACTCTTGAGTATTTGGAAAATCATACGAAGGGGTACCCTCGATATCTAAAACAATAGTGTTGCTGGTGCCAAGCACATTACCTGTAAGATGCGCCATCCCAGTATCGGAAAGGTAGCCAACGACATATTGGCCTGATTCTGGAGGGAACACAGTTCCTTCAGGCGCCATGAGGACATGTAATGGATGGTAACCTATTCCTACAAGCGTGAAGTCTGCAGTCGCATTTCCAGCCCCAATAGTTACGATATCTCCGAGACTTAGATTAAGGGCATCGATAACGTGGGCATCGAAGACAATCTCATTTGCTGCAACTGCAATTCGGCCTTCAGAATTTCCTGATGGTAGCCATACACGATCAGCGTTTGCATCAGCAGGAATGCCGTGCCAAAGAGAGTTGATTATTTGCTGTCCGTTGTCATTACTGTGGAACATTGTCCCTTGTGTAATGGTGCGGCCTTCGCATGAGTCAAGAGAAGTTTTGACAGTTGAAGAAATCCAAGCCAATTCTAGGGCATCACAGAAAGTATTCACTTGATCCGGTGACCAAGTTGTACTGCGGTTATCAACCCAAAGGTCTGCAAGATTTGCACCTTTATTATCGTCAGCCTGCATTGTATCATACATGCCTCCAAGATTGTGAGAATAACCTCCAAATGTGATACCAGCAAAGACTCCGACAAATACCATAAGAACCACTGCAAAAAGCCTTATTTTACTCCTCCACAGACTTCGAGCCAATCTTATGTTAAGTAGAGCCGACATAGGAAAACCTCATTCCTTTAAATCATTATCGAGGGATTTATCAGAAACTATCTTGCCACTGTCGATACGGATAACTCGAGTGGCATACCTGACCAATCCTTCATCATGAGTCACAAACACTGAGGTAATTTTTTCTTGCTTACACGCACTCACCAATACCTCCATAACTTTGTTTGATGTCTCTGTGTCGAGGTTTCCCGTCAACTCGTCTCCAAGTAATAGAGTAGGGTGCTTGGCGATACTGCGAGCGATTGCAACACGTTGTTGCTGCCCACCACTAATTTCACCGGGAAACCGATCAATTTCAGCCTCCAAGCCTACAAGTTTGAGCAGTTCTTTAGCTCGTTGAGGATCTTTTTTTCCTGCCAATTCTTGAATCAATAAAATATTTTCCAGAACGGTGAGGTCTTGGAGCAAATTGAAAAATTGGAACACATATCCAATGTTTTCTCTTCTGAACGAAGTCATTTGTTCTGAATTATTACGTGGGACTACTTGGTTAATGAACATGTAGCTGCCAGCGGTAGGGCTGTCGAGTGCCGAAAGACAGTTGAGTAATGTTGTTTTTCCCGAACCCGAAGGGCCCAAAAGAATAACTCGTTCGCCTTCCATTATTTCAAAAGTTACTCCGTCAAGAGCTTTTACCGCGCCAGCCGGGGTTTCATAATGCCGCTCAATGTTTTCCATTTGTAATAATTTTTTCATCTTTTCACCTTCTATCAGCCAGGTAGTGGCAAAAGAAATGACTGGCCATACACTATTTAACTAGTCGGCATTCTTTCGTGGCCTATTCCAGTCAATGCCTCAATTCCTAACTCTGTTATTGAAAGAGAGACTTTCAATAATGAACGTTTTCTTTCGACCATTTTCCAGTCGATTAGAGAGCGGACATGATAGGAAAGAACTTGAGAAGAAACTCCAATTTCTTCAGCTAAGTTGGCTCCGCTAGGGCCAGCTAAATTCATCAATTCTGCCTGATTCAAGTGCATAAGAATGGAGCTTTTAATGGAATTTTTACTGAAATTAATATCTAGCAATTGGCTTGAATAAGTTGTATTAGAAGGCATTGAATCTGCAAAGAAAATAAGCAACCTTCCATCTCTTCTGGACCAAATTCTACTTTCCTTCTCCAATCTGTCTAAATGGTATGTGGCTTGATTATTCCCTAGATTAGAAAGTCTAGTTAGGGCTGAAAGATGAATCCCTGGGTTGCTCTCAATGAATCCATATAGACGACCCCGTGTAAACTCGCCATCTCGGGTTTTGCGTACCGTACCAATTAGGAGTAGGAAACTCAACCATGTTTTTTTCGAAACTGTCCACCTTATTGGCTCGACGGAATAAATTACTCCAGTGACGAGGACTGCTGCTGACCCTCCGGCAGCAATTCGAATCGTGCTTGGTTGCAGAACAACCCCTTGGTGAATTGGTTCGTGTGTTGTCGGAAGAGGAATTGGCAGCAACTCGCACCTGCCATCTCCATCGATATCCAGAGGAACGCTGCTATTGTTTATTGGAGAGGATTGACATAGAATTTCATCTAAATCACTCCATCCGTCTTCGTCCGTGTCTTTGTCTAATATGTCGCAGGTTCCGTCCCCATCTAAGTCATTGGGCACTGAACCTGCGTCAAGTTGGTCAGAGGCGCATAATAGTTCGATATTGTCCCACCAACCATCATTGTCATCATCAGGATCTAGTGAATCACAAATTCCTGATGAATCGGTATCTTCAGGGACAGATAGTGAGTTCTGCGGATCAGTCCCACAGGATTCTTCATGGTAATCTGACCAACCATCTTCATCGCTATCTTCACCTTCTGCTGAGACATTGAAGCTCGCCACGCTCAGCAATATTGCCATGATGAACAGAAATGGAATTGTTCGAGCCATATGATTATGCGACCTGTGATTAGGTTCAAAGGTTATTCACACAAGTTTGTCCATGATAGTATGCTGCTGTACCATCTGGACAAGTAGCCCAATCCCATATGACGCCATCCAATATGGCATCTCCATAGACGCTGTTTAATTCAACAAGTCTTGCACCTGTTAAATCAGCACCAGTTAGGTTAGAATATCTTAGATCTAAGTCCCACATCATTGCGTTTGTTAGGTCGGCATTTGAAAGGTCCACACTCATCCAATTCCCACCACCATATATCGACGCGCCAGTTAGGTTAACATCGGATAAATTGCTCCATCTAAAATCAGTATATGCCAATCCAGTGTTTACCATTTCTGCACCGCTAAAATCACTGTTTCTATACACACCATAAGCCATCTGAGCACTAGTGAAATCTGCGTTTTGGAAATCGCTAAACAAGCCATCTGAACCCGCCATATTAGCATTAACAAAACTAGAATTAGAAAAATTAGAATATGTCAGTGTTGCGTTTCTTAAATCTGCGAAGTCCCAAATAGCTGGCCCGGTTACAGCACCTAAACCGTTATTGAAATTTAAAAGTTCCGCATTTTCAAAATTTAGATAAGAAAAATCATTAATCGCTCTAGTCGTATTCAGTCTCGCATCAAGATTCGCAATTGATGATTCTAAATCTAACTGTAGATCTTGTAAAGCTTGTTGTATTAGTAAAATTTGAGCTAAGGAGTTTCCTGAATCATCATCATCCATATCATCAATAGTCAGTATGATCGCATTTATTGAATCCTGACTAACTTGAAGATTTGTTTGAATGGCATTCATAGATAATAATAAATTACCAAATGAAGCAGCATTTGTTGTATTGATTTTATCCAGAGATTGATTATTCACAATTGCTGCTGCGTCCATAGCGACCAGATAACTTGTTTCCAATTGATTTAGAGATTCTAGATAATCTGATTCCAGTGTTTGGATTGCCTGCATATTAGCAGACTCTATCTGAGAAATCGAAGCCAATAGGTCAGAATTTGTTTGTTCTTGTTTGACTAATACCAAAGTCAACTCAAGTTGTGATGATTCTAACTCTATGATTCTAGAATCGTGGTTACTAATATCAGTAGTATCTGAAGTTATACATCCTGCGAGGCTGAATGAGATTATTAACAAGGTTATGACCGTGGCTCTGGTTTTCATGGATAACGGATTGGGCTTCTTAACATAAGTAGATTGGGTGGATTTCTTGATATAGATTCTAAGGTTTATTCCTGCGCTTACGCTCCCTAATAATCACCAAGGAGGTCGTTCCGATTGGATGATTGAAACACTAGTTAATATTATTGGGAATGTATTGATTTTCAATTCTTGCCAATGCCACTGATAAAGAATCGCCCGGTCGTATGTCCATGTACAAAAGCGGACAATATAATAATGCCCTGGGAATTAATATAATAATTTGATTATTAACGATATCGGGGAATGAACTTGCAGATTGGTGAATTAGAGAAATCTCCTCGTCGCTATGACGTGGACTGGCTCCGAGTCATTCTCTTCGGTCTGCTCATTTGGTTCCATTACGTTGTCTTCTCACTTGTCCAAATTGAGGAAAATGATGGCAACATGAGGATTGTCAATTCCTCACTATTAATCGTCATAGAAGTCATGCACCAGTGGAGGCTTGCAGCCTTGTTCGTGATTTCAGGCATGGGTACATCATTTGCCTTTCGTCGTAGAACATGGAAGACATATGTTGCGGAAAGAGGGGCACGTCTTGGCATTCCATTGCTGTTTGGCACCTACATTTTGTGGCTTGGAATCATTGACCCAATCAAAACTACTGCTCGTTTGTTCACTATATTTATTGGGGCAGATAATATACCATATGGGCACCTTTGGTTTATCTACAACCTACTAATCTATTCTTTCCTCTTGACGCCATTGTTCGCCCATGTACGGAACAATCCAGAAGGCAAAGTTGTTCATTTTGTATGTTCCGTGTTCCGTATACGCCACGGACTTGGAATAATGCTGATCCCGCCCCTTATTCTAGCTGTCAATGGAATTTTGTTCAAGCCATGGGAATTCGGAGAAGTTGGTATGTGGTGGGAATTCCCTCGTTACCTTTTGTACTTCTTATTTGGTTATCTGATGATTACAGCGAAAGATGAATACTTCCAAGTGATAGATCAAATCAGAATTCCAGTGACCATTCTGATGCCAATCTTAACAATTAGCTGGTTTCTCTTCAGTTCCTTGAGTGGCGTCCCTGCTGTAATGGAAGGTGGTTGGGTGCGCGATGGACATCCAGCATTCTCTATCGATGCCACAATTGCCTCTCTCCTCCAGTCATTCCATGCATGGTTCTGGTGCCTCTTTATCTTTAGTTGGGCTTCAAAATTATTAAACCGGTCGAGTATATGGTTGACATATTTGAATGAAGCAATATATCCCGCCTATATCGTCCACCTGCATTTGACATTCTTTTCAATTGCAGTCTTTGAGATAATTGGCACAGGATACTATGTTGGTTTGACATTTGGAGCAATATTCGTTATGGTCGGAGTTATGATTTGTTTCGAAATTACAAGACGAGCGAGATTTGTGCGGCCTTTATTTGGAATCAATAGGGGAACTAATGAGGTGGAGAAGTTGTTTCCATACAATCAAACAGAGAATCCTAGTGTTCGAATTTTATTCTCCATATTATTCCATATATTATCAATTGGCATGACCACAGGGCTACTGATATTGCTTATTAGTGCATCAATTTTGGGTGCAATATAATAATTACAAACATTGTTTTTTACTATCTCTAAGGTAAATTTAACAAAGCCGGAATTTTTTCTTCTGGTTACACAAATTCAATTTGTGTTTTTGGTATAAGCGACCTGTGTAATGATAGGACTTTACTATGTGCCCAACATTATAAACAATTGACACAACCAACTTATGATGATGAAAGTTAATACAATAATATTTACTTTGATGATGTTAACAGTCTCTCTTGCAGGATGCAGTAGTGATGATAGTACTGCTGAAGTTCCTGGATGTACAAATGCAGATGCTAATAATTACAATGAAAATTCAACTATAGATGATGGATCATGTGATTATGATTTAGATGATGATGGAGTAAAAGATAGGTATGAAGTAGATGGGTGTACTGATAATACAGCTAATAATTATATGATTTCTGCTACTGATGAAGATGGATCATGTGATTATGATTTGGATGATGATGGGGTATTGGATTTCAATGAGGTGCTTGGATGTACGGATTCTAATGCTAATAATCACAATTCAGACGCTACTGATGAAGACAATACATGTGATTATGATTTGGATGATGATGGTATTTTGGATACCGACGAGATTCTAGGGTGTATGAATTCAACAGCTAATAATTACAATTCATATGCTACTGATGATGATGGATCATGTGATTATGATTTAGATGATGATGGAGCCTCGGATTGGTTATTTATTGGAGATTCTGATATCGAAGGATGGGATACTTCACAATTTATAGATTCATCAAATATTGGATACGGCGGATCCATGTGTAGCGATACTCTTTCTTCTATCGATGAAGTATTAGAACAATATACTCCGACTCATGTTGTCATAGTTTGTGGAGAAAATGATTTATCAGAAGAAAGGACTGTTGAAGAAACTTTTGAAGACTTTCAAGCCATAATCAACAAAATAATCGGAAGTGGAGCCTCAGTGACTTATATGGGCACTAAACCAGAACCAGGAACTACAGAACTTCATGCTCAATACAGAGATTATGATAACCGTATTCAAGATTTTGCAGTAAACCTTGCAAATGATTCTTATGCTCCACTAAATGTTGTCGATGTATCCCAAGGGTTTGAGGACATTGGAAATCCTAATTCATTGTACCAAGAAGATGAATTACACCTTTCTTTAGAGGGTTATGAATATTGGAATCAATGGCTTGTCCAAGTATCGAATGATTCAGAATGTATCATTTGGCAAAGTCAAGAATGCCGAGTAAGTATTGAATAATTAATTATAATATTATACTATGTTACAAGGTTTTTGGATTGGCATCCATTAAAAATAGGAGAGGAAAGATACAAATTAGTTCGTAATTGTGGATTGAAGATTAAGAGTGAAAATTGTCCAAATGTGGCAGTCGGGATTTGGCAGAAAGGAGGCCTTTTCGACATCAAGGCTAAGGCATCATGATTACAGCGTGTAATCAGTTTAGGTACGTAGAATTGTATACATTAGATGACATAAAAAAAACTAGAAGGATGTGGTTCTTCGTTACTCTCGGAATAACAGTTACAACCATTTTCTTCATTGCGCTATCAATTTATCTTGTGGTTATCTTCGCTAATTGAAATGGTTTGTAGTGAGTCGTTACAGACGCTAGGGAATATTTCAGAAAAAGAATGGGTCTGCAAATAAAATATTCTTATCAACGTGCCGCCAATGATATTTATCTGAAATATCTGTGGATATTCCTTCTTTGGCCTTCATGAAAATGTTTTACGAATCCATACTTTCTGATTGAGCAAACATTTGTCCACATACATCATAATAGTTACACCGATGGCAATACGGATGAGGTTAAGGGTTGTTAATTCCATGCACTTCGTAACTCGAGGCGCTTTAGTATATCTGCGTCATCTGCCCTACAGAATAATACCTACTATCTTATTCCGTTTACCCTTCTTCACTATTGTTTGAGTGCTCAGGAATTATCATCAGCACGTCTTCAGCATGCTGCTGGAAGAATGTATCAAATTCTGATAGATATTCATTCTTGGTCTTGTTGAAATTCTTCTCAAATGCGGCATCAAAGCCTAATTCATCAAGTTCCTCATAGAATCCATCAAGGAATACCTCTACTCCTTCATTGTGGACTAAATATGCAATGAACCAAGCTCCAACATCATACGCATTTACTTGTGATGAATATTCAAGTTGGTCTAATGAAACGTTTTGTGAATTGTAGTCATCCTGGGAAATTTCTAACTTGTGCTTCATTACATCTCTGAGATAGTTATCTCTTACGCCGTCCTGTGTAGAATACAATGACTGGGCCATGAACTCGGCTCCTCCTTCTGCGAACCAAGGTTTGTCTTTTCCACCCATTTTTGAATCTCTTTCACAAGTATCTCTGCTGTTTTCACTACATTCATCACTGATATGTGAATGTTGAAAAATATGGAAGTATTCGTGTAATGTTACTGGTTTGTAATCATCTTCTTCTGGACTAGGGTACTTGGCAGACATAGTCATCATCATGAAATCATATTCGAGATAACTTCGCTTGAAAGTACTAATCGCAGCACCGCCATCATCGACATAATGGGTAAATATCTGGTAGTTTTCATTTGCACAATCCCATTCTTCATTCCAATTGGAATCGAGATCTTTGTGGCGTTCACAGTAAAAATCCTCCAATTCCTTAGCTGCATCTACGTCTTCACCTATGATATAGATTTCAACTGGCCCGTAGTTGCCCCATTCTGCAGCCCCTATGCTGTACCATTCGATTGTTAAGTTGAAGGTCTCATTAGAAACATCTGAAGTTTTGAAAATTTTCGGTTCAGCGCAAGTAACCACTCTCCACTCGAGTGTGCCCGTGGTCCCATCGGGACAGGTAATTGCATTAGGTGAGATTTCAGGTTCGGAAGTAGAGCCTCCTGGATCTGAATTCGAGTTATCTCCGACATCATCAGGTTGAGAATCCGAGTCGTTACCATTACCGACACATCCCGCAAGGAAACTGATAAGTAAGGTCATACAGAGTAGGGCGGCCAAGGGTTTCTTCATGGAATAGCCAAGAGGTTGATATTAATGAGCATTACAGATAACCCTCTCAATGTCTCCTTCTTCCGCATCTTCTTTGATTTCCATTAGACTCGGAAAAATACAAAAAGAATTCAGATGAATAATTCTCTATCTTCTAGACTTGTAAGAAACTGAATCAAACCATCTCTTCTCTTCTGGGGTTAATATTAACTCGATGAATTGCCATCTTATCTTCAAGTATCTCACGCAATATAGAGAATTTGAGATCAGTATACTAGAAACGCTTTCAATATGGAATTACTTTAAGTAAAACTGCAAAATAATGACACATATTCCCTCCAAGTACGAACAGGTGCCAGATAGCATGATTGAAAGGAATTCTCTCAGACAAGTAGAATACTACCCCAATTGAGTAGATTAAACCCCCTAGAATAATCAGACTCACGCCGTCCCACCCTACGGAATCAAACAAAGGTTTGATTGCAAAAATTGCAAGCCACCCCATTATGAGATATGGCGTTGCTGAGACGTAGTTAGGTACCTGACTATTCGTTATTCTGAGCGCGATCCCTGACACAGCACATCCCCAAATAAGAACAAAGAATACCCAACTGATCCATCCATTGAGACATATGATTATGAATGGCGTGTAAGAACCCGCGATCAGCAAAAAAATTCCAATATGATCTGCAACTCTCATTTTATGTTTTAATTCTAAATTTGTAACGGCGTGATACAAGGTTGAACAAAGGTAGCAAGCGATCATACAAAGGCCGAAAGTCACGCTCGACCATAATTTCCACGGGTCCGCAGTTAGCAGTGCTTCTGAGGCAAGAAAGTACAGGCCCACTCCTGCGAGAATGACCCCGAATCCATGAGTAATGACATTCGCAAACTCTTCCCTAGGTGGGTAGTATGATGCGTGTAACATCTGAGATGAACCATCCATCAATAGAACCTTGATGGGCGGAAATAACTAGAGTATATAATTTTTAAGAAATTCCCCTTAATTAGGGTAATCTAAGTTTTTATCAAAATAGTCATAAGGAGATTTGATTAGGTATGAAACATGAAGGTTGCAGTTATTCAGATGGCACCAGTTTTTCTCAATAAAATGGCAACTTGGGATAAATTAAAAAAAATGATTTCTGAAGCTGCTGAAAATGGAGCAAAAGTAATCACATGGGGAGAAACACTAATTCCAGGATATCCAGCTTGGTTGGATTTAACAGATTCCGCTGCGTGGAATAATCCTGCCCAAAAAAGAGCTTACTCAACATACGTTAGAGAATCTGTAAGCATGGAAGGCCCGATTGTAGCTGAAATGTGCGAGGTTGCTAAAAATTTCGGTTTGATTTTGATGGGCGGTATACTTGAAGGCGATGGAGGCGGGAGCGTATATTGCACTTTGATTACTATTGGTTCGTATGGCGAGGTATTAGGGCGTCATAGAAAGATTAAGACTACATTTAACGAACGATTGGTTTGGGCTGATGCTACTGATGTGAATGATTTGAAAACTTATGATACACCAGAGGGTAAAATTGGTGGATTGAACTGTTGGGAAAATTGGATACCATTAGCTAGAGCAGCCTTACATAAACAGGGAGAAATGATTCATGTAGCAGTTTGGCCTGGTTCTTACAGTTTAACAAAAGATCTCTCGAGATTCATGGCTTTAGAAGGCCGAAGTTGGATTTTATCTGCATGTGGAACTTTAATGGGTGAAGATTTTGAGAAATTAACGGAGGAGGATTTTCCCATGCGAGATACCATGGTAGGAGCAGGTAATTTACACACAGGTGGCTCAATAATTGTTAATCCCAAAGGAGAGGTCGTAGCTGGCCCGTTACCGGATTATGAAGAAGGAATATTATATGCTGATATTGACAAAAGAACTGTATTAGAAGAGCGTCAAAATTTTGATTATAGTGGCCATTATGGTAGACCTGATCTTCTTAGATTAGAATGGGATTAACCAGACGTGGACACATGGACGTCCGTAAAATCATACTTGACTAAAACCAAATTGAGAATATAACGAATTGGAACTATAATAATTCACTGGTTTCACCGCCACTTCTTGGCCATCCATCCATTCATCCTTTATTGAATTGATATAATATGGCGTTATTCCTAAGTACAAATAATATAGAATGGAATATATCTGAAGGCTTTTTATGAGTACAGGTTATACGCCGATAGTATGCCCGCCAAACATGTCTCTTGCACCCACTGATTACAACTTCGGAATATCAACAAACTATTCGTTTGCCAGCACAATTTCGTGTTCCGACGAAGAAGCTCGGAAAATGTATGTACGCGCCTTTGGCCACATGTTGAACTACAACCATGAAGAAGCGATCGCATGTTTCAGCAAGTGCACTGAACTAGACCCAACTTGCGCCATGGCATGGTGGGGCATAGCGTATTGTGTTTCTTCTAACTATAATTGGACTCCAGGATTTGCATCAGGATACGACCCAATACAGCAAGCTATTTCACTAAAAGATGGTTGTACGGAACTGGAACAAGATCTCATAGATGCACTTGCTGAGCGCCACTCAGAAGCTGCTCGAGATGCAGCTAACCCTGCAGAACTCAACATGGGAAACTCGCCGGAGCTAAATATTGCATTTGCACATGCTATGGCCCCTCTTTATGAAAAATACAATGGTAACTTAGACGTTGCAGCAATCTATGTAGAAGCTTTGATGAATCTTAATGCTTGGCAATTATGGAATAAAGATACAAAAACTGGCGTAATTACTCCTCTAGATGATAATACACTACTATGTATTCAGGTTATGGAAGAGGCTTTTGAAACTGTAGAAGGAGCCAGAGAACACGTAGCGCTTTGTCATTTGTACTGTCACGCATTAGAACTCTCCCCGTATCCTGAGAAAGCTTTGCCGGCTGCTGACGTGCTCCGTACGCTTATGCCTGGAATGGGCCACCTAGTACACATGCCCTCTCATATCGATGCATGGGTTGGCCAATGGAAAGAAGCAATAGAATGTAATATTGCTGCCGTAGAGGCAGATGATAGATATGTCGAGCTCAGTGGTAATGAATCTCAGTTCTACAAGTTTTATCGTATGCATAATCACCATTTTATAGTCTGGTGCGCCATGTTCGAAGGGCAGTATGAAACAGCACTCAAATATGCACGAAAAGCAGTGGCAACACTTCCTGCTGGAGATAAGGACTCAGGAGTACAATTCATGCTTGCTGGGATCATTCCAATGGGTGCTATCTTCCTTGAATCCTATGTCACCATGCCGTGGCATGTCATGATTCGATTTGGAAAGTGGGATGAAATAATAAATGAGCCATTGCATACAGACAAAGATGTTTTTCCTGCAGCCATCGCAACACAACACTATGCACGTGGAGTAGCTTTTGCATCAAAGGGAATGGTCGCAGAAGCGGAAAATGAACAGATTTTATTTACCGATTCGCTTCAGAACCCAGCTCTTGCGGGCCGCGTGTTGCACAATAATTTGATGTATCAAGATCCAAAGGATGGCCCTTGTATTTTATTAGTTAATTCGGCTGTTTTGGCTGGAGAAATAGAATATCGCAAACAGTTCCAATCTAAGGCAAGAGGAGATGGTGCTGATTTTACAGTAGCCTTTAACCATCTACGCAATGGTGTGGATCTCTCTCTCAATCTCGCCTATAACGAACCTTGGGGGCAGATGCAGCCTGTCCGCCACATCCTTGGTGCATTGCTACACGAACAAGGAGAATTTGAAGAAGCAGAAGCCGTCTATCGTGCTGACATCAAACTATGGAAGGACAACATGTGGGGCTTGTTAGGCCTCAAACTATGCCTAGAAGCGCGCGGCGATTCCCCAACGGAACTTGCTGAAGTTACTGCATTATTCAAAAAGCGTAGTTCACGTGCAGACATCGTCCCAGCAAAAACTTGTTTCTGTGCACAAGATAGTATTGACAATAGTTGCTGTGATTGAGTCAGATACAGTCATACGATTAAGTATCATTTGATTTTTTAGTAACTCAATATAGTTATAATAAAACTAAAAGATATCTTATAAGAAGCATATTATTGATAATTTATATTTGTATTTGATTATCACGGGAAACTTCTACATTTGACAAGTATATTATTGGCAAGGTCAAGGGTTGAATTTTTTTTTTATTTTAAATAATTGTTTCCAAATATCATTTTATCAATAAGCATTCTAATCATAACCATAAAGTTAGTTTTATTGTGTTTCGATGTGTTCTTCGTACCATTGATAGCAGGGGATTAGCCAAAATATTGAGCAGAGCGCTAGAGGTAGTGCTACACCTTGATAGTAATACATCGGGTCGTCTGTGAATAAATATAGGAAACTCAATACCAATGGTTGGTTTACTACCCATCCAAATAACGGGCGCAGGGCTACCTTTGATGTCAGTAGCATAACGGGCCCGCGCCAATTATACTGCTTAAGAATCTATCTTGACATTGAAGGACCTATTCTCAAGGTTTGGTAGGGAGATTATTATCGCCTATTCATTCTAAAAACAAGATGTGCGCCTCATGTTCTCACCATATCTCATTGAAGTAATTTTGCAATACTGTCATGCGCTTTGGATTGTAATATAGTAGTTATTTTAATATTAAACATATATGATAATTTTAAAATTACTATGAAATCAAAATGAGTCCAATCTTGTTTGTTCCTGGTGCTTGACAAACCAAGAATTTTTCAATTCGTTAGGGGATGATATAATTTTTGATAAATGATCTACTGCAAAATTTAATGAATCAAAGATTTTAGGTTGTTGGTTCATTGCATCTCGTACTGTTTCTCTAATGAGCCACACTCCAACGGGAGCCCAATAACCTGGACCTATGTCTCTCCAAACAAGACACGATGCCGACTTTCTGACTTTATTTAATGACTCCAATACCCCAAGTTTTGCTGCATAATATGCACCAGTCACATTACTGGCATAGTCAGTTCGCGGAAAAACATCCTCCCAATCGGTCTTGACTTCAACAAATTGTTGTAATGTTTTTGATGGTTGATTGGATTCAGACCATAGTGACCCCTCAGTCCAATTTTCGATCATCTGATATGCCCAAATTCCTGGTGTTAATATAATATAGAATGAATTATCTAAATATGTTGACGTATAAACAAGGGTCTTATCTATAGAGTTATAATCTCTTATTTTTTCCCATAAATTCTTGCTTATCATATCATCAGTAGCTGTAATACTCCATCTTGTAGGGACTAGTTTTCTATCCTCTTTTTTCCCCAATAAACCAGTAGATAGCAGTCTCGAAATATGTGATTCCCCAATAGATGATATTCCTAATTCTTTGATGGCGTCATTAGTTAAGAGGTCAGTCTCTTCGACTATTGAATCCACTTTCCGTGGAATGTGTGAATTACCAATAATTTCTGCCCTAAGTACCTCTCCAGTTTGACCTAAGGGTGTACTCATTGTATCAAAACTAGGGGTTCCATTTAATTTCACTTTCTTCGCAAAATTCATTTCGATGTCAACAGATTTACTAGCCATTGCAATTTCTTGAGTTGTCTGTAGAATTTTGGTAGGGGTCAGGGGACTAGAAATTTTTGCTTTACTACTTCCAGTTATAAGATTAGAATGCCTAATAGCGACTTCTTCAATATTTCTTCCAAACAAATCTGCAGGATCACCAGTTATATGATTATTGAACTCTTCATTTTTCAGAGACCAAAATGCACTAGGGCCCACCCTTACATCTGGGTATCCATATCGTCCGATAAATACAGAAGGAGGGCTCGGGCCAACCATTTCATCAAAAGCACTTATTTCATAAGTAGGGAGTTTTTTACTCACTTGAGATAATAATGGGCAGGGATTAATTCCACACATACTGCGAACACCCCTACAATCTATACACTCGGGGAACATTAGACAGAGGATAGAATTGATTGCACTTTAGTATACTGGAAGTCTTACATCGATATTTACGTTTTTTATCAAAAAAATGTCTGGCTAAACCACAAGTAATTCTCATGGCCCTAAATCTATAAAAAATATCTAATTGAAAGTGAAATTAATATAAGATTTAGACATATTCCTTATTAAATTAAATTGGTTAAGTGCCAAATATTTCCGGTAATTTTTACTTAGAAATATACCTTTTGTACAATGATACTATGCAGTGTACTAGTTTTCGAATGATTATGGAACTCCTAGCCGCCTCACTAATGATTGCTGATTTTGTATTGGCCATATTTTTTGTAGTTTTGTTTCATTGGTTATATAATACAGAAAAGATTTCTCTTGCATATTTGTATGCATTCTGGTTTGGCACACTGATTGGATCAACGTGGGAATTCACATTTCTCTTACTTGGCCCTGACTTTCTTCATGGAGCAGTGGAATGGCCATGGGGCTTAGATGGGTGGCCACGCAAGGTTTCACACTCAATTTGGGATGGTGCAATTTTTATGTTTGGAGTATACTTATGCCATCAATTTTTAGACGGGGACTTGTTTGAACGGTTTAACTATAAAGAACTTGGAATAATGTCATCTTGGGGTATTTTTCAAGAATTATTGGTTGAATATCTGTTCAATGGGCGTGTTTGGATTTATGAACCATTATCTTGGAATCCAGTAATTATTCCTACTGTTCCTGGGTCAGCACCAATGTCCCCTGGGTACACATTGATTCCACAGGCAGTCTGGGTAATTGCACCTGTCGTATTCTATCTTGGGTTCCTGTGGCTAATTAGGCAATATAATAAATCTGAATCATAAAGTATTGAATTATATGAAATTCATCATATTGGGATCATTGGTAAAATAATTAGCGTGATTTTCGCTTGCGACCGGTTCTTCTTCTTACACTATTTGAATTTCTATTCCCAGTACCCCTTCTAGAAGCTCTCATACTTCTCCTACGGTGGAACCAGGGGCGTCTATGCCACGCACTACCATGATAAACGCCTCCAAGGACTCCCCCTCCAAGGCGGTGATGAGAGGCGTTACTAGCATCAGAATTAGCACTATGATATTGGTCATTGTTTCCCTCACTCTTCATAAACAATATCATGCATAGGAGAATTATTAATCCACAACATGAAATCCCAAATAATAAGTAACCAACATCCAGAGGTTGATTAAGTTGGCTAATAGAATTATCATTAATCTTATACCAAACCGTAATTATACTATTCACTGGTAATCGTTCAGTTTTAACTACTTCTAAGCAGGAATCTTCCCAATTTCCTAAAGATAATCTATCTTGACTATAATAATTATTTGCTGATACTGTGTAATTATAGGAGACGTCTGCTTTACAATCATAACTGTATGAATATATGCAATCGTAATATTCATCATATTCTTCATCATATAGGCAATTTTCTTCTTCTACTTCAAATTCTAACCATTCAGTACCTTCTAGGACAGTAGCATTAGTAGTATCCCAAACATCATCCACATCAGGCGTCAAAATCGCACCAATTAATGATAATATTACTCCTATTGTTACTATGATTGAGATGAATAGATATCCTGGATCATCTGCAACCCATTTTGGCAGGAATCCCCTATTGTTACCTAGTACAGTAACTACCCCTTCTCTCCAATTATCTTCCTGCATACTGTAAAGCGCTAGAGGAAAACGTGTATAACATTTATGAAAGTTCATAAATTTATTTTTAGAAATTTTAAGGTACCAAACAAAGATGGAACATTTTTATTAAGTTGTAGAAAGGAGTTGAGTCGGCATCCTGTTCAAATGGTATATTAACATTTATTTACATATTCTGTTCCCCTTGACAATACATCTATTTAACTGATTTCAAAGGATTAATATATACTTCATAAATTCATTATACGGGCAAAAACTCATCACCCATAGCATATACCAGAATCCATGGAGGAAGATTGGTGGAATGCGGAATCATCACAAAAATTCTCTTCTGACACTCCTCCTGCTATCGTCATAGTCGATGCCCAAAAAGGTTCTAATATTCTTTCAGGGGATGTGAATATGGTTTCAGAAAGTTTACAATCAGGTGTTTGGAATCAAATTGATCATGATAAAAATAGTAAATTTCCATCTTGGGCTTGGTTCTTAACAGGCCTTATCTTAGTCCCAATAATACTCTTATTGACTACATCAATATTGATGGTATTTGCAGATTCTTCTTTCAATAATGAGTATTATTCAAATTACCCTAAGCAAGTTGATGACGTGACTTTTAATGGTAAAATTTTTGAAGTTCATACATTCTCTATGACAACGGGTTTTGAAGATATCTTCGCAACACATAGTTACTGGGACATAGCAATCGAAGGTGAACATAATGGAGAATATTGGAACAGTTATATTTCAGGAAATTATAATGCCCCTCATCAATTAACAACCACTGATAGCATTGATAATGAATGGTATGAATCGTTTGTGTATAAACAGAATCAAGATAATCAGTCATTATATGTAAAAGTAATTGTAGATGATATTTATGTTGCAACTAAGCCAGGAGAGCCTCCAAATTTTGTAAATTATTGGGGGGAAAGTACCCAAACAGGTACAGAATTAATCTCTTTTGTAACATGCCTAATTTGGCCAATTGTAATTATTGGTGGATCTATATGGGGTTTTGCAACGAACAGAAAACCATTCACATATGGAATAATAACGATGGGGGCATTGGTTTTTTTAGCTTTCTTATTTTTAATTCTCGCTTTATTGGCTACCTTCTAATTTAATTACAAATCCTTTTTCAACTATAAGACATATATTAATTCTTACTTGCTGTAGAAAGCAATCGTTCCACGATCACTGCATCGACCCATTTTCCATCTACTTTGCCATGTTTTTCATATACTCCAACTTCCCGGAAACCATGCTTAGAAAGAAGGTTTCTAGAAGCCATATTTTCCGGAAAAACTCTAGATAGGATTTTCCAACATTGAGTATTATCCATTTTTGTTAAAAAATCAGATAGTAATAAATTTCCTATACCAGATCTCCTATATTCCTTATCAACGTAAACTGAAAACTGTGAGATGCCCGCATAACAATTTCTATCACTATACGGAAATGACCTGATGAATCCAATAACATTATCCTCCACTAATGCCACTAAGATTATACCTTTTTTAGACCACACTCTACTTTCTTCTACGCTTACATGCTCCGTGTTAAGGGACGCTATTTTTTCATCTATCATTTTGTTATATATCTTTGTCATACACTCAAAATCAAATATTTCTGCGTTTCGAATAATCACGTGACCTTCATCCGATTGAATACATCTAATTAGAGAATATAAAACAAACTCAGAACTGTTTCAAATTACCAATATTTTGCTATCTAATTCTTACATAATCAAATGGAGATATACATAATATATTATAATTTTAGGTACGTTAAAATATATTATTATTTAAGGCATTAAACAATATATTGCTTGATAATTACATAATCTAATAGATGAACTAAATAATTTAATACTGTCGCCTAAATTATGGAATGGATACCTGCTCCCTTGCCTAATTCTATTGAAGAGGGAATTAAAGAGAATCTAATATCATGGGATCAGTTAGCAAATTCCCATGCTCAGGGAAAGGGATCTGAGTTCTACAGGATCGATAATTGGTTATCGGGAGAGACTACATTAGCCCCTTGGGAAATTAGAGAAATTGGGGCCATAAGTGGAAAAACTTTGCTTCATCTCCAGTGCCATATCGGAACAGATACTTTGTCATGGTCTCGAGAGGGAGCAATAGTGACAGGATTGGATTTTTCTACTAATTCAATAAAAGAGGCAGAAAGGTTTGCTGAACTCATGGGCATCAGAAATAGTAGATTCGTTATCAGTAGAGTCCAAGATGCAGTAGAATCATTAGATGGTGAAAAATTTGATGTTCTCTATACAGGCAAAGGTGCTCTTTGTTGGCTGCCAGATATTGAAGAATGGGCTACAGTTTGTAGTAAACTGGTCAAACAGGGGGGCATATTGTATCTTGAAGAATCCACACCTATGTTCAATGCTTTAACTCCTATGAAATTTCAAAAAGAAACAGTATTTGGACTAAAATATGACTTATTCAACAAAAATCCTGTATCTGAAATAGGACAAGGAAGTTATGCAGATCCAAACTGGCCTGGGAAGATGAGAATTCATACATGGGAGTATACTTATGGAGGCATTATTAACGCTCTTGTGAGAAATGGTTTTCGAATAGAGCATCTTAACGAGCGAGATGAGGTATTCTTCAACCCTCATCCTGAGAATCTAGTCAAATCAAGATCAAATTACTGGTCATTAAAGGAGAATTCTTTGAAATTTCCATTATCTTTTTCCATCAAGGCAACCAGAATATAAAGATCATGATTTACATAGGAACATCCAAAACAATTTTTAGTCCCATATCTTTGAAGATAATGTATGAAAGATATAATCGCAATGCAGATAATTGGGGCATTCCTTTTCCTGTTAGCTTCTGTAAAAATAATTAAACCTAAAGAAATAAATGAAGGTGTTTTTGGAGAGATTCCTGATGCAGAAGTGGCTAAACTAGCATCAATGAGAATGCTCCTTTGCGGTTCACTAATGGCTATATCTTTAATTAATTTAATTTTTAGTTTTATGGTAGAAGCCGGTGATGCAACAGAAGCAATATTGATTTCAACCTCAATAGGAATCCTAGTATTCTAGCTTTGTATTATTGGCTCCAAATTGAGAGGATTTATTGGTTTTATGGGCGCATATTTGTAATGGCATAGTAAAGTTCTTTAGCATTTAATCATTGATATACAATATTACATCTTTAAATTATTTTAATAAGGGATTAAGTATTTCCTGAAACCAAGTTTTCTTTTTTTAATTGATTAGAAAGGAGTTTTTTTATTTAGCCGGGCCGTCATCTGTAGGTATCTATCGGAGTGTTCTGTATTCGGTAAATATATTACAAATTGCCAATATCTCCATGCAGCAATTGAAAGAGTTGCTAGCCTATGTAAATCTGACAAAGAATCGATTTCATCATCGCTTAATTTTCTAATAGATTGATAACCATCCAATAATGAACCCCATCGTTCAGGAACAGATTCACCATTTTCCCAGCCAAAGCCAACAAAGGTCATTACTAAATCAAATGCTAAAATACCATGACATACCTCTTCAAAATCAAGTATTGAATTTACTTGATTTTTAGACCCTAAAACATTATCAGGAAATAAGTCTCCATGAATCACACCTTTGGGTAGATTTCCAATTTTATCTATTATTATTGAGGATTCAGTTTTTAACATTTTTATAAAATCAGTCCAATGATTATTTTCTTCTGCCACTGAAAATATTTTTTCAAATAACATAGATCCCATAGAAAAATTTTCTTTAAGTCCTTTTGGGGGTTTAATCAAGTGCATGCTAGCCTGAATCCTACCAAGGGAATATAATGAGGAGTGATTAGATTCTAACCACTGACCCTCAATAAAGGGTAGTAGAGTCCATGCTAGTTCATTTTTTATTATTATATATTTACCATTATTGAATATTATTGGATGTGGCGTAGGTACATCATTATTGGCTAAATAACAAGTCATCAAAAGTAGGTATTCAACTTCTTCTATAGATTGTTCATTCCATATCTTCAATACAAGTTTAGTACCATCATTTAGAAATAATACATAATTAGAATTAGCCCAACCTCCAGGTAATTTATCTATACTATCTAAATCAATAAATCCAGCTAATTCAATTATCTCTGAAGCTTCATCAAACGAGACTTCAGTATAAGTCATATGTATGTCCAAAAAGTAATTTCTATTTTGTACTATCTGTTACCACATTCATAAGTTTTAAAGGGATTAGTGCCAATAGTACCTATTAGAGTTTTATCAGATGCTTTGGACGAAAGGGCGTACTGACCCCTGCGCCATGTTATTTCGTCTTGTTCAGTTTGAGGTCAATTAAATGTTAAATTTTGAATCACTGGGATTATCACAAAAATTACTTCGTGCCCTTAGCAATGAAGGTTATGATACTCCAACACCCGTGCAATCGCAAGCAATACCATTATTGTTGAATGGAAAAGATGTGCTTGGAGTTGCACAAACTGGAACAGGGAAGACTGCTGCATTTGCATTACCTATATTACAAATATTAATTAAAAAACATAATTCAAATAAACGTAATATAAGAGCCCTTGTTCTTTCTCCAACTCGTGAGTTGGCAGCACAAATTGATGAAAGATTTTCAGTATATAGTCAATATACTGATATACGGCATAATGTAATTTTTGGAGGAGTTAGTCAAAAACCGCAGGTTAACTCATTGAATCGAGGAATTGATATTTTAGTAGCTACACCAGGAAGACTTTTAGATTTAATACAACAGGGGCACGTAGATCTAAGAAGTGTTGAATTTTTCGTGTTAGATGAGGCAGATAGAATGCTAGATATGGGATTTATAAGAGATATTAAAAAAGTTTTAAAAATTCTTCCTAAGAAGCGGCAAAATTTACTTTTTAGTGCTACAATGCCATCTTCAATAGCAAACTTAGCTAATTCATTTTTGAATAATGCTGAAATGATAGATTTGAGTCCGAAAGAAATAACTGTCGATAGGATTGAACAATCAGTTTTATTTGTCCGGAAAGCAGATAAACGCAAATTACTCGTAGACATCATTAATGAAAATATGGTCAAAAGAGGAATAATATTCACTAGAACTAAGCATGGTGCCAATAGATTAGTGAAGCAACTTGATAAAGCAGGAATAGAGGCACTCGCAATACATGGGAATAAGAGTCAAGGTGCACGAACTAGAGCCCTTGAACAATTCAAAAGGGGCAGCGTCCCATTATTAGTTGCAACTGATATTGCTAGCCGTGGCATAGACGTAGAAGGTGTGACTCATGTCTTCAATTTTGACTTACCTAACGAGCCAGAGAGTTATGTCCACAGAATTGGAAGAACAGCACGAGCAGGGAAAAGTGGCGTAGCATATGCATTTTGTGATGAAAGTGAAAGCGGGTATTTAGTAGGCATTCAGATACTAATTGGGAATGAAATACGCGTTATTGAAAACCATGGGTATCATTTTTCGGAAGCCATCCCAAAAGCCAATCAAAAACCCGGTAAAATAAAAATAAAACAAAATAAAAATAATAATAGGAATAATAATAGGAATAATAATAGGAATAATAATAATAATAATTCATATAGGAATTGAGAGGACTGTAAAATTATTCTTAGTGATTAGATTAATTATTAATATCATTAATTTTCTTAACAATATGAACATTAGTACTATATTTAACATGATTTCAAAAACCCTAACAGTATCTAATTACATAGGCAAGAATAATTTTTGGATACGATATTAATTAATCAACACGGAAGCACCTTTGAAGAGAAGAATACGCCTATAATGTAAGGTTTTCCTATATTAATAAGCATTAGATATAAATGATAAATTATGACATACTACTCCTGTAATATAGTCAAATTGTAAATAATTGTTGCTAAAAATGAGCCGGATAATTGAGGCAATATATGCATCCACGAATGAGTAATGCTTAATTTACCAGTCAATATTAATGACCCCGTTACGGCTGGATTAAATGATGCAAGAGAAATATCCCCTACTAAAATGATACCTAAAAAAACAACTAAACTTATAGCAAAACCATAATATAAATTACCTGCAATAGATTTGGTAGTTGCTACAATCAAAATCACATATGCTAAAGCGAAAGTAAAAATTAATTCAGCCAGAATAGCTTCATTTCCTAAATCTACAGAGTCTTGAGGAAGCGAATTCGGAAATAGGAAGTTTTTAGTAATTAATGCTGCACAACATCCAGCAGTAATTTGAGTAATGACATATGGCAATAATTCCCTTTTTTCGCAGTATCCTCTAATATAAAATACCAATGATATAACTGGATTGTAATGAGCCCCTGAAATATTTCCGCCAGCATAAATCAATATCATAAGTGTAGTTGCAACTACAATCGAAGTATATTCTCCAACTACGCCGTATACCCCAACAATACAAATAGAAAGACAAAGGATAAACGTTCCAATAAATTCTGTAGTCAACTTAACTTTTAGTGAGTGACTCATGCCCCCAATACTTGGCCGAGTAATTTAAATTAATAGGATGATATTTTTTATATAATAAGATTATAAATGATAATATGAGGATATATCCTAAGGCGGGTATATTTAGCCATTATATCAAAGATTTGAATTATTTTTACAATCTATAAACCATAAAATATTTTTTAAAAAAAATAGTTCTGCAATATATGTGTTTAAATCAAGTATTAATCCAACGGCCTTGCCATTCATTTCCAGTATTATCAATGTGGACAAATAAATTAAATGAAATCCATACTAAAGTATTGAAGCCTTTACCTAATTCTTGTTCCCCCCCGGCTTTAGTAACCATAAAATCTAAATTATCACTACCTGAATGCCATTCTTGCCAAAATGAAACATCTCCTCCTGCTGAAAAAAAGTTAAAAGTCGCGTAGTCATTGGTAAAAAATGAACAGTGATCTGATGCACACGATTCTTCAGATTGCCAGTATATCATATTGTCATCTATATAATTCATAGATAATTCGTCATCAACAGAAAGGCGTATCCATTCATTCATTATAGATAGATTCTCTTCAAATGCCCCTGCAGTTGCAATTGAAAGATCAAATGGACCATATCCATTTGGGGGCATAATAGGATAATTAAGTGAGACCATATCAAAATTCATGTAAGCTTTAACGGAATGCCCTTCAGGTAAATGGTTTACAAAGGCTGCACTCCCCAACAGTCCCTCTTCTTCGCATGCCCATAGCGCTGCTACAACTGTGTGGTCCCATTCTCTACTTCCTAATGCTTGAGCCAATTCCATGCTTACTGTAGAGCCGCTAGTATCATCATTGGCTCCTTCGCTGGTTCCACCCCCCGGAGGAGTAAAGGCATAAGCGACATCAAAATGGCCTCCAATGACAATATATTGTTCGGGATAAACGAGTCCATACTTGTAACCAACTACATTTAATTGATCTGGATCATCATCATATCGAGTTACTTCAACTAGATCAAAACCATATTCTTCCCATTTGACTTTCATGGCTTCAGCAGCTGATTCATAACTAGAACCACCTTCGTGAATTGATGCAGATGCGCACCACCGATTATTGTAGCTAGTTGTCAACATATCAATAGTATCAAATGCCCGCCGCCCATCAATTAACATCATCTCCTGACTATCTTCCAGTGTCAAAGTAAAGTTTAACATTTGATTACCAGCCTCTATAGACAAATCTATAAAATCTAATTCGGTGTCAAGAATTAATAACTCTAATGAAGTAGTTTTCGATCCCAATGTCATATTCATTGTATCTCTGAAAACACCAAATTCATCTACAAAAAAAGCACCTTCAGTACGGTGAATAGTCCAATCCGTATTTGATTGTACATTCAAAGTATAAATTTGACCTCTTGTAGCGAATGGCGGATTATCTTCTTCATTAATTATTAGACTCGCCTCCATCAAAGATGAGTTATTGCCAAAACATCCCGAAAGAGGAGTTAGCAATAAAATTAAAATAAAAAGAAATACACTGCACCGGGCCACATCATTCTGTAACCCTTTAGGTATTTGGAAATAATGGTTAAACCGTAATACTATATTACATAAAATAATGATTAGGTTTGAATAACGACAGCTTTCATAATATATTTCGTGCGATGATAAGTTATCAATATTACATTAGTGCTGTCTTAAATATTTAAAACAAGACGATATTACTCTTCCTTATCGCTAAGAAGTCCTCGAGACTCAGCGTAATCTCCGAGGGATTCTAATCTCTTCAACCACCCCTTTGCTTCCGCACTTTTATTTGTTCTAACAATCCAAACCCGGCCGAATAATGTATCCCAAAGACCTAATTTAGAATCCTTACGGAACCTGTACATGGCGTAGTCAATTAAAGGAGGTAATATCATCAGTAAACCTACTATACTGAATACCTTAGAAATAGTAGTATCTCCTAGTCCAGAACCAGATATGTTCAATATAGCATATAGTCCAATTAATACAAAAACAGTAGTTAGTCCTTTCAAAAATACATATCCCCAAAGCGGAGGATCACCACTAGTGTTCACATAACGTGTCCTACTTACCCAATTGCCCAAAGATCTGCCAGTTTGGGAAGGAAGTACAAGTAAATTTAGAATAACTAAAAGGATACCTCCAATATAAAGATATGTTGGATCGGAGTTTCCACCACCCCAAGCAGCAAGTCCAATGACAGGGATGCTCCAGCCATAACTAGCTGAAAAATCTACAAATCTGCGAGTTAATATTTGACCTCGGGTTGCATGTTCAAACCCTACTGGTAATTCTTTGACTACACGGGTTCTATTTGATCTAGGTTGTTTGGCTTTCTTTGGGACTCTCTCTTTTCTCTGTTTTTTAGACTTCTTAGCTATTTTAACCGGATTAGGATCTAAAACTACCGGCTCTGGGGTGACAACTTGAGCTTTTAGGCCCGCAGATTTAGAATTTTCTTCAGTTTGAATTTTTCCTGCTTTTTCAAGTAAACCCATATATATCATTCCCCGTATAGTTCGCCCATTCTCGTAAATATATCAAAATCAGGCGAGTTGACAAAATCATTAATAGAATCAGGTGGTAGGTCCCCTAATACTTTGTTAATCATTATGAAAAAGGAATTGCGATCTTCATTAGATGACGATTGAGGGTTTGCCCCTATTTGCTCAAATAATTTGAAATCGGTAGACCCTACAAAGGAATTAATAAAATCTTCAGATGCATCGCCAAGTAAATCATTAACGATATTAAAGAATTTTTGGAATTCATCTTTCGAATCGTCCAATTCAAGTATAGCCTCTACAAATTCATTAAAATCAACAGTACCAGAATTATTATTATCTGCAGATTTAAAAAAATTCTTTAATTCATTGTTACTGAGATTAGATAAGTTATCTACTGGGATATTAGTAACTTCAGAAACTTTTGAAAGGAAGCCATCATCTTTCATTGACTCCATAAATTCACTTAAGGTCATTGAATCATCTTTTTCAGGTACAGAAATTAATTCCACCGTAGGTTTTATTGATCGCATCTCTTGTTGTTCTTTCTTACGCAGCACGATTATTTCTCGGTCTAGTTCTGAGCCAAATCTATCTTGAAATCTATCTAATAAAGTCCCTACTTCGCCTTTGGCTATTCTATCAATATGCCCGTACATACTTTGTTTGTTATCCGATCGAATTGTAGGGTCATTCGCTTTTCTTTTTTCCCATATTGATTTAAAATCTGTATTTGTTTGTAGTGAATTAGAAAAATCAAGGGCATTTGCTGCATCGAGCAAAGTTTGATCCATGGCACCTAAAGGTTCAGTGCTATCAGAATTTAAAAAAATAGGAGGCGGCGCTGGCATTCCAGGAGGTGTGGGCAGAGTTATTCCAGGAGGAGGAGGAGGGAGAGGGAAGGGGAAATTTTTTAGTTGCTCTTCAATATCTTCATCCCCAGACATTGGCCTCACGAGTGTAGTGTGTAAATCTACATTATTGAAGGTTCTCCGAGTATGGGCTAATAACACGCATTATTGCCGTTCAACTTCAGCCCATCCCTTCAAAATTAAGAACATTGCTAATGACTCATTGACGTTGACAATATCACCTGCATTACCAGTTACTTCGACGCCATCAAGGGCAGCCGTAACCTCGTCTGAGATTATTTTGAGTTTACTCATTTTTGGTCCTTTGAATACTATTGATTCAGAAAGAGGATCAAATTTTTCCGGAGTATAGGGATTCAATCGATTAATAGGGAAATCTGTTACTTTTAATCCACATTTTCCATGTAAGCTACCCACACACCTTATCACTCTCTTTACGTCTACGGTTACTGCTTCGTCCGTTTCACCAGCATTTCCCAATACGACTGAAGAATCGCCCTTAACTAATTCCCAAAAAAGAGGAGTTAATTTTTCACCAAATACCAATAACGTTTGATCAGATTTTAATCTCTCTATACGTCTATTATCTGTAGCTAATTCAGCTAATGTAGTAATTTTTTTGGATATTGTAGAAGGAGAATAGGATTTAACTTTGTTATCTGAGAAATTAGATCTAACAGATAAAATTTCAGAAAAGTTTTTCATTTCAGGATTTTTTATTGAGTTGTCGTCTGCAATATTTACTAATTTATTAATAACCGTGGAAATTCCATTTTCAACTCTATTTTTCCAACTGCTATCAACTCCTGATAATGTAGTTTGTACATTTATCCCTTCCCCTCTTATGTGATTAACTAGTTCCCTTCGAGCATTAGAATCAAGATGGAATAAATTAGGATCTCTTACATGGATATGAAAACCCCTATGACCCGAGAAAGATGTTTGCACATGTTCCTCTTTAAATCCAAATTCAGGCTCTAGAAAATCTGACCATAAACTCCAGGCTTGTTCTTGAATAAGGCCTATCATACTAGGGAAATCTTTGTCTGAGACGCCAGGAAGATGATCCCCATCCAGGTCAAAGATTAAGTCTGCACCTAACCAATCTTTATCCAACATCTTTCTCTCAGAAGGATATTTGTAATACGCAGTACTATGAAAGCATGAATGAGGAGAACGGTTCTGTAAATACTTTAATACTTGAGATTTGTCATTAAATCCTCTATGTCTATCGGGAGGACGTGAATCCCAGGGTATAAACATCCATTCCCTTCTCTTTAGTCTTGGAGGCGTCCATAAATTGCTTGCGCTAAGTGAGTTATAATACTCAGAAAAACGGAGAGCGTGTCTGCTCCAGCCTTCGGCCATGCTGCCTAGCAAGAAGATTAGTGAATTAAGTTTTCAATTAATCAAGCCTAAGACCCTTGATATCTTTACCGTCCGTAGACGGTTTCGCACCAGTAATTTCTACATAAGCTTCCCAGCAGACATATTGATTATCTAAGACTAAAGCTTCAGAGAAAGTCAAAGGTTTTCCAGTGATTGCACATATTGGACCTAATTGCCCTGTCGCAGTTGATAATTTAGATGGGTCAGGCATGTACTTAGCAAGCGATAGACATTATTTATCCTTGCTAAAGACGAGACTAAATAAAAAAATATTCATATCCTATAACTAATCGCGAGTCATATGGATGAAAGTAATTCAACATACAGAATAGGCCACTCTCCCGATCCTGATGATGCATTCATGTTTTATGCACTTACTGAAGGTGGAATGAAAACTGAAGAAAGAGAATACAAACATGTTCTCCTTGATATTGAAACTTTGAATAAACACGCCATGAAAGGAGAGTACGAGGTTTCAGCAGTTAGCATTCACTCTTATCCATTGATAGCAGATAAATATCATTTGATGAATTGTGGAGCATCAATGGGTGAGGGTTATGGCCCAATGTTGATATCTAAAAATGAATTAACAGAAGAAGAGGCTAAAAAGGAAGTTATTGCAATACCTGGCCTAGGAACTAGTGCTTATCTCGCCCTTAGACTAGCTTGGGGTGATGTTAATGTAGAAGTTGTACCATTTGATGAAATCCTCCCTAGAGTTAACTCAGGAGAGTTTGCTGTAGGACTAATAATCCATGAAGGACAATTAACTTGGAAAGATGAGGGAGTAAAATTAGTGTTAGATCTTGGAATTTGGTGGAATAACAAAACAGGATTACCACTTCCACTAGGAGGTAATGTTGTAAGAAAGGATTTAGGCAAAGATTTATGCGAAAAAATTACAACTGATGTTAAAAATAGTATTATTTGGTCTATTGAAAATCCTGAAGCATCCCTAAAATTTGCGAAAAAATGGGGGAGAGGGATAGATGATGAAACCAATAAAAACTTTGTAGAAATGTATGTAAATAAAAGAACTATAGATTATGAAAAAGAAGGCAGAGAAGCAATAAGAGAATTCCTTAGACAAGGCATCGAAATAGGATTAGTTAATAAAGACTTAAAAATTGATGAAATAGAATTTATAGGATCCGGTGAGTAAGTGGAAAAAAATAAGCCAGAAATTAGTGATTTTGATTCTGTAGATCCTGCTCCACCGAGTAAAGAAAAAAATGTTCCTAATTTAAGGAGAATTTTGACAAATGAAAACGAAAGGATGTTTCAACGTATGAGGGCGTTATTCTCCCTACGAGGAATAGGTGGTGTCCATTCAGTAGAAGCATTGGCGGCTGCTTTTGATTCAAAATCTGCATTATTGAAACATGAGGTAGCATATGTCATGGGGCAAATGCAAGATCCACATGCCATCCCATTCCTTATTTCCAGGTTAGAAGATATTGAAGAAGATCTCATGGTGAGGCATGAGGCTGCAGAAGCATTGGGGGCAATCGGAGATAGGACTGCATTATTAGTACTTAGAAAATTTGAAACTGATTCAGAACCGGTTATATCAGAATCTTGCGAGGTTGCCTTAGATTTATTAGAATGGGTGGCCAGCAAGCGTTTGGACTATACAGATTAATTCAAATTTAACCATGTAGGACTTTTATCCATTCCGCAAACTTCTGATAAAAATAATTCCAAGCCTTTTATTCCATCTTCATCCAACAAGTTACTTACCTCTTCTTCAAAATAATTAGAAATCCTAGCTTCAGAAAATACTAGTTTATCAGATGATTCTAATATTACTTTTTCTCTAAAGATATTATCTGACTGGAATTTAATATATTGATTAACCATATCTTCTCTTGCAGATTTTAGAATTTCAATTGGTGAATCTTTACGGGCTGCGAATACACCAAAAACCATTGGTAAGTTAGTAATTGTTGTCCATTCTGCGCCCAAATCTAGTCGAACTAAACTAGGAAAATTATGAGCAGCAACTAAGGCTCTATCGCCAATTAATAAGGCGCCATCACACTTGGAAAGCATAATTTCCATATCTGGGCCGGTTTCTACAAATTTAGGATCTAGGCCTTTTTGTTTTAATAGCCATTTAAGGAGTACTACTGAAGTAGATGAATCTGAGGGCAGCGCGATATCTCTCATTTCTTCAATCGTTCTTGAGCCAAAAAGTAATACAGAACCTACTTTACCTTTGCTGACAATAGCCAGATCAGGAATAAGAGCCAGTTCATCAGAATGTTTTGCATAGTCCGCAGCAGGAATGGGTGCACATAGGCAGTCTTTCCTTAGAAGGTGCCCTGTAAGCCAAGATGGAGGTGCAGGAAGTATTTTCCACTTGGGGTCCATAGAGGTAAAAATTGGATCACAATTAGAAAAAGATACTCGGCCAAGAACTTGTTTCCAACTCATTGTGACATCTCTTGATTTAGCAAAGGCATTGTTATTGAATTACTTTGAAGTGGAAATATTTCCTCAAATTTGGTATAGATGGAATTCCTTTTAATTGGTTTTAAATTACAAGATTTTACTAAATTAGAAAGTTCATTTTTATTGAAATCTAATCTAGTTTTACTTCCTGCTTCATGCATAATTTCCTCATGTCCTACAGTTCCATCGATGTCATCGGCCCCTGATTTTATTGATAAGGTAGCAACATAATCTCCTATGTTCATCCTATATGCCTTAATATGAGAGATATTATCTAGCATAATTCTCGAAATTGCTATTACGCGTACTATCTCAGAAGTAGTCGCTAATTGGGCTTCTGGTAACCTGGTTTTATCAGGTAAAAACGGATATGGGACGAAGCATTGGAAGCCGGAAGTTTCATCTTGTATTTTTCGTAATTTATCTAAATGTATTAGTCTTTCTCCTACTGTCTCTACCGTTCCAAATAACATTGTACAATTAGATGGGATATCTAATGAGTGGGCTATGCCATGGATTTCTAAGTATTCAGCAGAATTTTCTTTCCCTCTGCAAATCCTGTCTCTGACTGAGTCGACTAGTATTTCAGCCCCGCCTCCGGGTATTGAATTTAATCCTGCTTCTTTTAGTGACTTTAGTGTATCATAAACGGATAATCCAGACCGAGATGAAATATGTTTTATTTCCACTGCAGTTAAAGATTTGACATGTATATGAGGATATTTATCTTTTATTTCTTTATATAAATTAACATAATGTTCAACTGTCCATCGGGGATGTAATCCCCCTACAGAATGCACTTCGTCTATTATATCTGCATATGGTGCGATTCGGTGTAAGAATTCTGCGATACTTAATTCATAGGCATCTGCATGCCTTGGGCCTTTGCGAAAGGCACAAAAGCGGCATGCAAGTACACAAATATTAGTAGTATTTACATGTAAATTTTCATTAAAAAATATATTTTTACTAAACCTGGACTGTTTAATTAAATCTGCTAGTGCACAAAGACCTGGAAAGTTTGGAGAATTATATATTTTTAAGCCATCAGAAATTCCAATCCTCCCTCCTGATTTCAAAATTTCTAAACAGTGTAAAAATAATGGATCATTTTCAACAGAAATAGGTATTTCTAATTCAGATAACTTTTCACGCCAGTCCAAATTTTCAATAAATAGCATACTCACCCGCACCTCTGATATGTTATCTGAATGAACCATATAATTTGAATGTGCGTCTATAGAAACTCCAAAAAAATATTATATTAAATTGCAAACCATCAATAGCCAACTTTTGTGCGTACTAATTGGGGCCGCACATATGTCGATGAATCTTGAAAAAGAAGAGTTAATAAAAATGGCAAAAAGATGTAGAATAAACATTATTAAAATGGTTCATAAAGCACAATCTGGACATCCCGGTGGATCTTTATCCGCAATAGACATCATTGTTGGATTGTACGGTAGTAAACTTAGAATTGATCCTGAGAATTCAAATTGGGAAGATAGGGATCGATTTATTATGAGTAAAGGACATGCAAGCCCAGCAATATATTCAATACTTCATGAAATAGGATACATTGAAGAAAGTGATTTCATGAGTTTTCGTACTCTTGGTTCGATCTGCCAAGGGCATGTGGATATGAAATGGACAAATGGGGTAGATTTTTCTGCTGGAAGTTTAGGAATGGGACTTTCATTCGGACTTGGGTGTTCCTTTGCTGCTAAATTAGATAATAGCGATAGGAATATTTGGGTAATGGTAGGAGATGGAGAAACTCAAGAAGGACAAGTGTGGGAGGCAATAATGGCTGCTGATTTTCATAATTCAGGTAATTTAAAAATGATAATCGATAGAAATGGCATTCAAAATGATGATTTTGTCTCCAAACAGATGGAAATAGGAGATATAACGTCTAAATTAGTTTCATTTGGATGGGAAGTTAAGGAAATTAATGGACACGACATGGATGAAATAATGGATTCACTAAATTGGGCAGAATTAAATAATGGACGGCCTAAAGCAATTGTAGCAAATACAATAAAAGGCAAGGGAGTATCATTTATGGAAAATAACCCTGCATTCCATGGAATGGCGCCAAATGATGATGAATTGGTTATTGCATTGGAGGAATTATCATGAGTTCTCCCTCTGGCAGTGGCGCTTCAAGAGATGGTTATGGTAACGCACTTTTACGATTAGCATCAAACCCTGACGTTGTAGTCCTAGAAGCAGATTTAGGAAAATCTACAAAATCTTGTCATTTTAGATCACAATACCCTGAAAGAACTTTTTCATTAGGTATAGCTGAACAAAACATGATGCTAGTGGCTGCTGGATTAGCATCGTCAGGTAAAATCCCATTTGCCAGTACGTTTGCAATATTTACAGAGAGGGCATTTGAACAGGTTAGAAATGGGATAGCTAGGCCAGGACTTAACGCCCATATTTGCGGAAGCCATGGAGGGATACATACTGGGAGTGACGGCAGTAGTGCGCAAACAATAGAAGATCTAGCGATATACCGAACATTACCAAATATGACTGTAATTCATCCTGCCGATGATATATCTGCTGAAGAATTAACTATGCAGTTAGTAAATCTAAATGGCCCTTCATATATGAGAACCATAAGAAATAAAGTTACTAGAACATATGATGAAAATTCAATAAATGACCTAGAAATAGGTAAAGGACATATTGTATTGGAAGGAAAAGACGTGGCAATAATTTCGTGTGGTGTAATGGTATCTAAGTCCATTGAGGCTGCTAAAATTTTAGAGAAGGAAGGAATATTCGCAACTGTTATAGATATGCATACAATTAAACCTTTAGATACTGAATTAATAGACATAGTTTCCAATAACTGTAATTGTATTGTCGCTGTTGAAGACCATTCGATAATCGGAGGCCTAGGAGGAGCTGTTTGTGAGCATAACTCAAGAACCAATTTAGTCCCTATAGAAATGATTGGCGTAAAAGATAGGTTTGGAGAAAGTGGCAGTTCAGAAGAGTTATTTAAAATTATGAATATGACAGAACATGACATAGTTACTGCGGCGAAGCTTGCTATCGCTCGTAAATGAAATAGAATGACTTTTTAAAGCGTTCATTTCATGAAGGTAGAGTCTTGAGAACGTATTATCATGAGTGACACAGAGCTAATGAAGAAACTTTTAGATGGAACTCTAGATCCTGTAGAATTAGAAAATAATCCTCACCTCTACACATTGGCTGAAAGAATATATGGAAGAGAGGCTTTAGAAGAAATGGGAGTTTCAGGACCTAGTATAGATTTATATGGCCTTGTAGAAAATAATGGCCTAGACATAGGCGATGTAGAAATTCCTGATTTTATCCCCGATATGAGCAAAATATCAAAAAATCTAATTAATAAAGATAAAACGAAAAGAAGGAAATTTATTCTCCTGATAGGCATTATCGGATTTGGCACGATATTGAGCAATATATTAATTGGAATTGGACAAATATTATGCTCATTAGGGTTGGCCAATATGGTAGAGATATGTGTTGAAAAAAATACACAGGTAATGTGGATAAATGCAAGGAATTGGGAAGGCCTTCATGAAATAAGCACATGGAAAGCAACTGGGCATATTGAAATATTTGATATGATGTTACTTGCAATATTTTCCATAATGATAATCATCGGATTGTTTGTAAAAAAAGATTAATACATTTTTGCTAAGTGTTGCTTTTTAGTAGTTAAATTACCAGTAATAACACATGGTTTAGCAACGTCATAAATTATTTCACAGTCACCTAATAGAGTTAATCCTGTTGATTTTTCTAAAAGTTCTGCATCCGCATCATTACCATCAAACGCTAATTCATAGACCAAATTATCTTGAATTTTAGAAGTAAAAATTAGATTACCATCTTCCATAGATGAATCAGGTAATTTATGAACCATATTTTTATGAATCTCGTTAGCATTGTCCCTGAGATTATCAGAAACTAAATCAAGATATTTGTTTATAGATATTTCTAAATTATCCAGAGATAAATTTTCTTTTCCCCCGGTCCTGAGTGAAATTACACATTGATTATTTGCTAAATCTCTAGGGCCAACTTCTAATCTAATAGGAACTCCTTTTATCTCCCAATCATAATGTTTGGTTCCAGATCGTATATCTCTATCGTCAATCTTAGTTCGTATACCTGAATCGGCTAAAATATTTTTTATATTTTTGGCCATTACGATAACATCTGGGCTGATGTGAGTGGCGACAGGCATTATTATAACCTGAATAGGAGATATGGAAGGAGGAAAAATTAACCCGCGATCATCCCCGTGTAATCCCACTATTGCCCCTAAAAGTCTTTCAGACATTCCAAAAGTAGTTTGGTGGCAAAAGTTGGCATCTCCATTTTCATCCTCATAAGTTAGATCAAATGACTTTGCCCATTGATCGCGGTAGTGGTGATAAGTTCCAACCTGAAGGGTTCGGCCATTGGGCATGACGACATCTGCAGCTGTAGTGTACCAGGCTCCAGGAAATGTATCCCATATTGGCCTTTTAGATATAATGTTCGGCAAACACAATTCATGTAATATATTTTGAATCATATTTGCATCCTCTTCTATCTGCATTGTGGCTTCTTCTTCGTTTCTATGTACTGTGTGGGCTTCAAAAAAGTGGATTTCTCTAACTCTAATAAAGGATCTAGTTTGTTTAGTTTCATATCTAAAAGTGTTAACTATTTGAAATGTTTTAAGTGGAAGATCTGCATGACTCCTAATCCAAAGAGAGAACATTGTGTACATAGGAGTTTCAGAAGTAGGCCTTAGAAACATAGGTACATCTAATTCATTTTCACCACCATGCTTAACCCAGTAAACTTCTTTTTTGAATCCTGCATCATCTTCATCTAACCGCAATTCAGATGGATTAACTCCTGCATCCCTTGCAGCTTTTAATCTAGCCACTAATCGGTTTTCTTTGTCAAGTAAATCCTCTGGGACCAATAAAGGGAATCTGTACTCATCATGATAGGTTCTTTCCATTTCAGATCTAGTAATTTTATCAATCAAAGACATTGCCTTCCATCCATATGGCTTCCATACATCCATTCCTTTTATTGGATAGCGCTTATCTACAAGGTCAGCAATTTCGACAATTGCCGGGTACCAAGAATTGAACTCGGATTTTGGAGGAATTCCTCTTTTCGCCTTACCTTGGTCAACCATGATATCAGTCGATGGAGAGTTGAATTTCAATGTAATGGATTATTTAATTATGAATTGCTGATTATTGAATCTACTTCTGCACAAAGAATTTCGTAAGTCTCTAGTAATTTCACAGAACCATCTGGCCTAACTACTCTTCCTCTTGGGAAATTTGGATCGTGCACTTGTTCTTTCATATTGGCTATAACTGCATCTAATCCATACTTTGATATTTGTTCAAATGCTTTATCGATCAAATCTTGATCAGATACCCCAGTTTCTAATTTAAATCCTATCCTAATACTGCCCTTAACCAAAGGTGATAGTTCCAAAATATGTTTAGGGCCGGGAGAAAGGGTAATTTCCCAATTTTCGGACCCACTTGACTTTTTTCCATCTTCTGGATGCATATAATAATCTAAAACTGCAGCGGCATGTATCCAGGCTTCTGGAGGGATTTTATCTGATGCAACACCAAAACACGTAGATAGCATGGATTCGGGAGAACCTCCGAACCTTACATCAGGTAATGGGAAGTTAGGATGAACAGTAGTTTTTCCCACTATACAAACAATATCGTGCCCTTGCCGATACAGATATTCCGAAATAATCCACCCCGTTTGACCTGAAGATGCGTTTTGAATGGCTCTTACTGCATCTATTGGTGCGCGATTTGCACCAAGGGTAATTGCTACTTTCTTTCTATTTGGAAGTTTCTTATTTACCATATTACATAATTTTGCTACAATGTGTAATGGACTAGGTTGTTTAATTTTATTTTCATTTTCCTCTTCTAACAATACTTCACTACCTTGAGATATCAGAATAGAAATTAAATCTTGAGTTACTGGGTCATCAAAAAGATCTTTATGCATAGATGGAATAAACAATATCGGAGTATCTTTTCCTCTTGCTGCTGAAAGAGCCATCATTATTGGAGAGTCCATTATCCCATGAATATGTTTTGAAATTGTATTTCTTGTTGCAGGGGCTACGATAACCGCATCATAACTATCTAATTGGTGCATTTTAGAGTTCCAATCTGTAACTACTTCATTATCTGAAGCCCATGAAACTGCCAAAGGAGTGATGATTTTCTCAGCTTCTTTTGACATCATTATAGTAACATCTGCTTGGTAACGACGTAGTTCACGAGATAATTTTACTGATTCAGTTGCTGCGATTCCTCCAGAAATAGCCAAAAGAATATTACGGTTTTTAAGTGAAGATCCAAGGATCTTTACACCTGTGTCTTTGACCATATATATATTCGGACATAGTTTTACTTCAAGAGGTCGTCGCACAAAAAATATTGATATCTAATATTTTTCTAAAGCAATAGCTATCCCCATTCCTCCTCCTATGCACATGGAAACTATGGCTTTTTCAGAATTAGTTCTTTGGAGAATAGACGCAGCCTTTCCTGTAATTCTTACACCAGAAGCCCCTAGAGGGTGACCTATTGCCAATGAACCTCCATCAATATTGACTTTTGAAATATCAATTTCTAATTCCTTTATTACTGCAAGACTTTGAGAGGAAAAGGCTTCATTTAATTCAAAAACATCTACATCTTTTAAGTTCCAATTAGTACGATTAAGAATAAGTCTTGTAGCTTCAATTGGGCCGATTCCCATAATATCAGGAGAACACCCAATAACTGCACCAGAGACAATCCTTGCCATGGGTGTTAAATTATGTTCTTTAGCAAAATCCTCACTACAAACTAACATGAATGCGGCGCCATCAGTAAGAGGAGATGATGTAGCGGCTGTAACAGAATTATTTTTCCCAAGTACAGGAGTCAGTTTAGCCATTGACTCTAAAGTAGAGTTAGCCCTTATACATCCATCATTATTTACATATCCTGACTTAGATTTAATAGGAAATATTTCATCTTCAAAGTATCCAGAATTTAAAGCATGCGTAGCTTTATTATGTGAAGATAGCGCAAATTGTTCCTGCTCTAAACGAGAAATATTATATTTTGTTGATACATTTTCTGCAGTTTCGACCATGCCGACATAAGCCGCAGGGAATTCTAATTCTAATTTTGGACTTGGGCTCCAATTGAATCCTCTTCTTTGAATGCGGCTCATAGATTCCACCCCCCCACATAAAAAACAACTTCCCCAACCAACTTCTATACTAGCAGCAGCAGTAAGAATAGATTGCATAGATGATCCGCATAATCGATTTATAGTTGCACCTGGAACAGAATTCGGCATACCACCAAGATAAGAGACAAGTCTTCCAATATTGTATCCCTGTTCTCCTTCTGGATATGCACACCCCAGCAGGATATCATCGATCAGTTCGGGGTTGATATTATTTCGATCCAAAATTGCTTTCGCTAATTGGCCTGCCATTTCATCTGGCCTTATTTCTTGCAACTCTCCTTTGTGCGCCCTATGAAAGGGAGATCGGAGCCAGTCTACTATTACGGACTTCATACCCCTCCGAGGTATAGGATATGCATAATAATTATTGGATGAGAGTGCGGAATTTATCCCCCCTACCGAGAGGTTCATGAAAGAATGGCATGTGGGCTCAAATAATATGATTAGAGAATGTCAAAACCATGGATATTATGCTGATGATCATTTGTGCCCTGCATGTAATGCAGAAGGAAAATTCATCATGCGAACTGGAGAACGAAATAGTATGGCCAGAAGGTTGGCATTGATATTAAGGCATGCACCGGAAAAATTTGACTTGGAAATGGATATAAATGGATGGGTAGATGTTAAAGATATTATTAGACAATTTAAAAAATCTGATGAAAAACGATACCATTGGCTTCGACCACATCACTTTAATGCTATTTCAGAAACAGACCCAAAGGGCAGATATGAAGTAAGAGGGATAATGATAAGAGCTACATATGGACATACTCTTGAGATAGAATTAGATCTACCGACAGAAAATATCCCTGACTCTTTGTATTTCCCCTGTAATCCTGAAGAAACTGAAAATTTACTAAAAATTGGTTTATCTCCTGGAAATAGGGCCCATGTCCATCTTTCTGCATCAATAAGATCCGCTGCAGAAGCGGGAAAGGTACATTTTTCATTACCAACTATACTAGAAGTTGATACGGCCAGGATGGTTGCTTCCGGAGATATAATTTGGCATGCAGGAGTAACTGTTTACCTTACAGAGAATGTAGATGGTGAATATATATCTGTAATTGATAATGAACATCCTGAGTATGTCCTTGCTAGAGCAAAATGGATAGATGAAGAAGAATAGTTAATATTCACCGCAAAGTAAACAAAATCCTAATTCTTGATCAATTTGGCCGCTACATTTACTACATGTAGTTAAATCAGTTTTTTCAGGCTTGATCTGCGCATTTGATGAAACTCTTACGGGGTCCTCCCTAATAACAAATGGTGACTCAATGACATCTCCTAAGTTTTCAATTAATTCTCGAAAAAGTATTGTTTCAGAAAGGGCTGAATCTAATCGTAGTGTTCTCCTTTCTTTTTCTTTAGAATCTTCGATGTTGGCTGCTTCAGATAGTTGGGCTTGCAGCCATCTTTGGAATTTTACAATATCACTAGTTTCTGCCATATTGGTCCCAAGCAATCATATGACATTAAGTTGTCCAATGCATATATAATTGGAAATATTGAATACCCACACCTCTTGGTTTAGATAGTGGATAAGAAAGGGAGAGTCTTGATAAAACTCGGAGGGGGGTTGATAACAAACAAAAGAAAATTGAAAACTCTCGATAAAGCAGCGATTGATAAGGTTTGTAAAACTATCTTTGAGATAAAAAATGAAGGTTATATCCCTATTTTAGTACATGGGGCAGGCTCCTATGGCCATATCCTAGCTAAAGACCTTGATATTGCTGGCGGAATAAATAAAAGTAGAGTTGAAGAACAATTAATGGCAGTTAAAGAAATTAGAAAGAATATGTTAGAACTAAATAGAGAAATAATAAGTTCATTAAAGGATAATAGTATTGATGCGAAAGGATTTGCTCCTTCCAAATGGGCTACTGGGGCAGGAATGGATTTTTCAGGAGATATGACGATATTTGAGAGAGGCATTGATGACCCAATTCCCATATGCTTTGGAGATGTTGTAGATAGAAAGGACAGCTTCCAATTTGGCATCCTTTCGGGAGATGACTTGATGTGCAGGATTTCTATAGAAATCCCCAACATAGATTACTCAATATTTTTATTAGGAGATGTAGGAGGAGTATTAGATCTGCCACCTAATAATAAGGATGCCCGAATTATGGAAACTTGGTCTAACGATGATCCTATAATTACATATCATGAAACTAAAATAGATGTTACAGGAGGAATAAATCTCAAATTAAATAGAGCATCGATAATTTCAAAATTTGTTGAAGAAGTTTGGTTCATAGATGGGAGAAAACCTGATAGAATATTAGAATTGATACGTAAGGGCACTACAATAGGGACAAAAATAATTCCTTAATGATGAATTTGATTATATGCGACTACTCGGTGCGTCATTTGAGCAATATGGTAGACGGTGACAACCCACTTGGGAAACATAACTTCACTCAAGAAGAAATGATGAGTGAGATGTGCCTGTTAGTAAATAAAAAAGATGAAGTTATTGGGACAAAGAGCAAATTGCACTGTCACCATGGTAAAGGAGATAGACATAGGGCATTTAGTGTAGTTCTATTCGATATGGAAGGAAGGATGTTGGTGCAACAACGTTCAAAACAAAAAATAACTTTTCCAGGAGTTTGGGCAAATGCGTGTTGTAGCCACCCATTAGATACTAATGATGAAAATATTGAGGGTTCAGAAGGAATTATTAATGCTGCGAAGAGAAAATTAGAACAAGAATTAGGAATACCAATTCTAATAACTAATAAATGGAATTTTAATTTTATTGGCCGATTTGAATACAGTTGCAGATGGGACGATGAATGGATAGAACGAGAAATTGATCATGTATTAATTGTTCAAGCTAACACTGATGTAAACATAAATAAGAATGAAATAAATCGAATTACATGGTTAGATGAATCAGAGATTTGTGAAATGATTGAAAATAGAGGTGAATGGGCATCAGAACTTATAGCACCATGGTTTAGAATGATATGGAATCATTATTTAGAGCCCAAATACCCCAACATAGATTTAATATTAGACATCAGAGATGATGAGATAATAAATTGTGGAGAGTTGATGATTAAAATGGAAAAACCAGGTTTGATGCTTATGGAAGCACTGAGTGAACACAAAATAAAAGTAGAGGAGGAAATAATGTTGAGCCTTAGTAAAATGGAACAAAAGAGGTTGCATGGCGCTATGGTTCATTTATTCACTGGAGGAGGCAAGAGATTGCGGGCCATCCTGCCTAGATTGGTAGGAGAGGCAGTTGGAGTAGCTAATGATGGACACTATACACTTGGTGCATCAATAGAAATAATCCATAACTTTACGCTTATTCATGACGATATAATAGATCAAGATCCAATAAGACGAGGATTAGATGCGGTTCATGTGGCTTACGATGATGCAACAGCAATTAATGCAGGAGATGCAATGCTCGCAGTTGGTTTTGAAATACTAGCAGAATCCCCAGATATTTCTGGAGATAATTTACGTTATTTAGTGACTGCCATAGGCGAAATGGTCAGAAGAGTAGCCGAAGGTCAACAAGAAGATATTGAATTTGAAAATAGAGAAATTGTAACTGAAGAAGATTATATATCCATGATTGCTGGTAAAACCAGTGCAATGTTTGAAACATGCGCCAGAACTGGAGCGATTCTATCTGAAGCTGATAAAGAAACTGAAAATAATATGGCAAAATGGGGATTAAATCTAGGACTATGTTTTCAATTAATGGATGATTTAATAGACATTACAGGAGATACTGTAACACTAGGGAAACCAGCTGGAAGTGACATAGTTCAGGGAAAAATGACGTTGATTGCAATTCATGCTATGAAGAGTGGCTTAGATTTAGAGAATTTCAAAAAGGTGTTTGGCCATGGTTCCTGTCATGACACGGAACTTTTAGAAGCAGTAAAGGATTTAAGAAAATCTGGATCGATAGAATATGCAAGAAAGAAGGCAATGCACCATCATTCCATTGCACATGAATGTTTAGACAAGTTAATTCAAAGCCCTCAAGTAGATATATTGAGGGAGTTAACAGATTATCAATTAATTAGAATTAATTGAATGATTTAACATCATTAAATATTAATCCATATATTGATCTTCATCTGGTAGATCTAATTTGAGACCCTTTCTTTGTCTTATTTCAGTAATTACTTTGCTAAATAATTCACGAGGAAGGTGGACATAACCGGCGTTTTCAGTATTCCATATTGCTCGACCTTGGCTAGCAGCACGGACGCTATTGGAAAATCCGAATGATTCAGCCACTGGCATTTTACCTATTACACTTGCAGTGCCTCCATCTACAGGCATATCCTCTATTATTCCTCGGCGCTTATTTAGTTCCCCTGTGACCCCTCCAATTACATCATTTGGGGCATCGATCCTTATATTCTGTATTGGTTCATAAATTACGGATCTAGCTCTGATTAAAGCGCCCTTTAGAGAGTTTCGAACTGCTGGAATAGTTTGTGCAGGCCCCCTGTGAATCGCATCTTCGTGCAATTTGGCATCAACTAACCTTACCATAACTCCCATTAATGGTTCTTCACAGATTGGTCCTTTTTTACAAACATCATTAAAACCTTCAATTATTAATTCTCTTGTTTCGTGTAGATTTTGGATCCCTTTTGTATCATTAATTAAAACATTAGTTCCATTAATAGCATATATCTTTCTCATTAAATCTTTATCCATACCAAATTCAGAAAATTTATTTCCGATTTGTTTTGCATCTTTAGTCCTTACTGGCCCATCTCCAAATGTTCCATCTTTTAATTCCTTAATTATCTCATCCGGCAAAGGTTCAACTTCAATGTAAAATCTATTATGCCTATTAGGTGACTTTCCTTCGAAAGGCCTTCCTTTGTTATCTCCCTCGATTGATTCACGATAAACAACAATAGGTTCACTGACTTTTACCTTAATGCCTTGTTCTTCTTCAATCCTGTATGTTGTAATTTCAAGATGTAATTCACCCATGCCCGCTAATAGTGCTTCTCCTGTCTCTGCATTTGTAGAAACTTGTAATGACGCATCAGATTTGGCCAGACTTCTTAATGCATCTACGAATTTTGGTAGATCCTTCATAGACTTTGGCTCAACTGCTACTGTGACTACCGGTTCGGAATAATGACGGATAGGTTCGAAACCAGTATCATCTTTATTTCTTGTAATAGTAACTCCCGCAGCTGCACTTTTGATTCCAGTTAATGCAGCGATATTTCCTGCAGTAACCTCAGTAACCGCAATTCTATCTCCTCCAACCATCATACTAACTTGTTGGACTCTTTCTGCTTTATGAGCTCCTAATGCCCAAACCGATTCACCATGTTTTATTGTACCAGAATATACTCTCCCTACTGCAACTTCACCAGCGTGAGGGTCCATCCATATTTTTACTATCATAAGAGATAATGGACCTGCTGCGTCGCAACTCATCATTGACTTTGCAAAATCGGATTCTAAATCACCTTGCCATATATTTGGAATTCTGTATTTTTGAGCTATAAGCGGGGAAGGCAATTTATCCACTGCCATATCCAGAAGTACTCGGTGAACTGGAGCTAATTTAGACAACTCTTTTTGTTCATCATTTTTACAATATTCAAAAATTTGAGTAAAATTTATGCCACTTTTAGCCATATAGGGGATTGACATCCCCCAATTATAGTAAGCTGATCCAAAGGCTACTGTACCTTTTTTTACATCAACCTGCCATTCTTTCCTTAATTCTTCAGGCGCGAATGTTTCAATCAGTTTGTTGACCTTGACTATTATTTTCTCAAATCGTTTCATCATTTCTGGGCCATCAATTTGTAATTCGTTAATTAGGCGGTCTACTTTATTGATAAATAAAACAGGCCTAACTTTTTCTTTCAGTGCTTGCCTTACAACTGTTTCAGTTTGAGGCATAGTTCCTTCGACTGCACATGCTAATATTATACAACCATCAACAGCCCTCATTGCACGAGTTACATCTCCTCCAAAATCAACGTGACCAGGGGTATCGATTAAATTGATTAGGTAATCATCGCCCTCGACATCGTGGACCATCGAAGCACTAGCAGCATTAATGGTGATACCTCTTGCACTTTCTTGGTCATCGAAATCTAAAACTCTAGATTTGCCCGCTAATTCTTCGGACATCATTCCTGCTCCAGCTATTAGGTTATCAGAGAGTGTAGTTTTACCATGATCAATATGCGCTGCAATAGCTAGATTTCTGATTTTCTCTCTAAAATGCATAACTTCTACTGCACGACCAATATTATCTTCTTTACGACCCACAAAATGACCTCAATTGTCTCGGCCACCTGACTATGGTTGATAAAGACGATTGAACATAGCAATCAAAGGACCGCAGTAAAGCGAGTAAGGGAATAAAACAAATCATCTTGCAGAGGAAGCTATTCGTTCTACTTCATCTCTCTTTCCAACAGAGTATGCACTAACATCACCTTGTGCTGCTTTTGATATTTCAGAGATTATGCCTTCAGTTAATGACTTTTTACTCTTTGCAGTAGCCGATGTACATCCAACTGATAAGTTTCTTAATGCGATATCTATCCTTCTCATAGGTGACGAATCTACAGCCTTTGGCTGACTTACGGCACCCATTTTTATCCTAGTTATTTCTTCACAAGGGGCCGCTTCTTTTATTGCATCAATAAATTTCTGGAGAGGATTGTTTCCGCTTCTTTCATTTATTTTATCAAGGGCCGCTTCAAAAGCTTTTGCACAATGTTGTTTTTTACCAGAAAATTTACCTGATCTCATTAAATTATTAATGAATCTCTCAATAATAGATAATTTACCTTTTCCGAAGTATTCATTGGCATGCCTGCCTCCAGAATGCGGAGTTCCAATAGTTTGTAAATTGATGTAAGGTGCTAGCCCTGGATCGTCACAAGTTACATCAGTGGCATCCCATTTGCCAAAAACCATTGTACCAATCCCTGCTATAGGATCATTGGGTGTTTCCTCTTCTTCTTGTTCTTGTTCTACTTCTGACATACAGATACCTACCTTATTGGTTTCTCTTTACGGCCTCTGACCATTTCATCTAATGAAACGCCATTTACCTTAATTACTTTGAATCTTACTCCAGGAAGGTCACCGTATGAACGTCCTTTACTTCCTCCAATTCCCTCTACGAGAACTTCATCATGTTCATCGATAAAAGATATTGCTCCATCTCCTGGAGCGAAGGCAGTTAATTTATTACCTGTTCTAATTAAACTGATTTTAACTGCTTTACGAATGGCTGAATTAGGTTGTTTAGCTTCGAAACCTACCTTTTCGATAACTATCCCCTTTCCTTGAGTACTACCTCTTAAAGGATCATGTTTCAGAACTCCACCTGATCTTCTTTTGAATTGGCGGGTTCTAAATTGGCGCTCTTTCCACCTAAATTTTTTACGGTCACTTTTCATTTTAGAACCTGAGAATAAACCACGACCCAACAATAACCCTCTAAATGATGTTCCGCCGACCCACCTGTGGTATAAGAAGTGAAGGGCTGAACATAATTAATATCCCCCCCAAATGACGATGTCTTTGCTAACATTCAAACAGATTGGACCGGTGGTGAGTAGCATGGCATTCCGAGACCTGCTTCATGATGTTCAAAGTATTGGTGAAAGAACTAGCTTAGTTCATGAGATGTTGAATTATTCTGTTGAAAGAGGAAATCCTCCTTTAATTTTCGATAACATAGTTGAATCTGACGGGCATAGTGCTGCAATAAATGTTTTAACAAGAGACAGGATTTGCAAAACATTTGATATCTCACCTGGTGATTTGATAGACATGATGGCATGGGCAATGGAAAATCCTTCAGAACCAACAATTATTAGAGAAGAAGATGCTCATGTTTTTGAGAATAAACAAGATCAAGTGGACTTAGAAAAGATTCCGATTCCATGGCATTACCCAGAGGATAAGGGAAGATATCAATCTGCTTCAGTGATTATAGCGCAATATGGAGGAATTAGAAATATGTCATTTCACAGGCAATATCTCAGAGACAAGAATCATACTGTGGCTCGTTTTGTACCTAGGCACTTAAGACAGATGATGGAATTAGCCCAAGAAAATGGAGATGAAGTACCTATAGCAGTAATTAACGGCCCTGATGCTGTGGTTCTATTGGCTGCTGCAATGTCATTCAACGAACCTTTGGATGAATTAAAAGTAGCCTCATCATTGCACCTCAAATTACATGGAAAACCTCTTGAATTAGTAGAATTATCAAATGGCATTCAAATACCTGCAGATGCAGAATATGCTATGGAAGCTAGAATAACTATGGAAACTGATGACGAGGGGCCATATGTAGACATAACAGGAACTGTTGATGGAGTAAGGCAAGAACCAGTAATAGTATATGATTCACTTTATCATCGTAATAATCCAGTTTTTCATGCATTGATTCAAGCAGAGATTGAACATAGGACTTTGATGGGGATGCCTAGGGCCCCTACGATTAAAGCAGCCGTTGCACAAGTAGTCCCTTGTACAGACGTTTATTTAACCGATGGTGGGTGCGGATGGTTGTCTTCCGTGGTGCAAATAATTCCTCAGAGAGAAGGAGATGGCGTTAGAGCAATTCATGCTGCACTTAATGGACATAAGTCCATGAAACAAGTAATTATTGTAGATGCTGATATTGACATCTCCAATCCATCCAGAGTAGAATGGGCTTTAATGACTCGTTGGCAACCTGATAAAGACACAATTATTTTATCTAACCAAAAGGGTTCGAGCCTTGACCCAAGTCGATCTAAAGACGGTTTAACAAGTAAAATTGGAATGGATGCAACATTGGACCCTAATGACGACAGATCCGAATTCGAGTCAGTTTTGTGAGTTGCAACTATGAACAGAGGACAGGGCAACTTCGGTAGTAAATTACAACACCCTCGGCGTAGTTTGGGCGATAGGCATAGAACTCAAGCTGAAAAATTCTTAAAATTAGGAATAGAGGGCGAAAATATAAGTTGGGCAGAACAGAATGCTAAGCAATCTGTATTATATGACTTTACTAACCCTAAAAATTGGCGTTTACTCATTAAAATAAAAATTATCAACACAGATAATCTTGGCATAAAAATGTTATTAGAAGACCTGTTTAATGTATTGGGAAGAGATAATGCATTATTAGAACAGTTACAAAATATAAATTTAGTGGATTCTGGAGAAAAATTATTAGATGCTACTTTTGAAATCGACCCACTAGATCCAGAATTATGGTGGGAAAGGATAAAAGGAAAAAAGATTGAAATTGAAAAATTTGCTAAACGGTTAAAGCAATTAGATACGAGAGATTATAGATCTAATATTCTATTCTCAAGACGCATACAAATAATAAAAAATTCTGGATATGAAGAATTATTTTTAGAATTGTCCAGATATTTGTTAGCCCAAAGGCCTGCCAACCATGAAGTATGGAATGAATTAGGAAAATTACATGAGAGAAGGAAGGAATATGATCAAGCATGGTTTAGTTATGATCAGGCACAAATACATTTTCCAAAATCTAAGGTTAGGGATGAATTTAAGATTAGAATGGAGAATTTACTAGAAGGTA
>Ga0209709_10000215_pt1 | contig 55586 bp, 57 predicted proteins | sample ArcticOcean_MG_C_2_FD_187435 | JGI IMG/M metagenome (GOLD analysis project Ga0209709, IMG submission 187435) | Marine microbial communities from western Arctic Ocean - ArcticOcean_MG_CB4_136 (SPAdes) (version 2) | ecosystem: Environmental > Aquatic > Marine > Oceanic | place: Arctic Ocean... | reverse complement strand
CATTAGGGATGCTTTAAATTTAATAACTTTTCTAGATTTAATCTTTGCTTCTATTTTTGTTTTAGGATTTCTACCAATTCTTTCTTTTTTATTTAATGTTATAAATGTTCCAAATGAAGATATTTTAACATCATTCGATTTTATTAATTCAGACATTATCATTTCAAAAAAATCATCAATTAAATTTGAAGAAAGTTTTTTTGAAAAACCCAAATTTTGATAGACTTTGTGCGTTAATTCTTTTCTAGTAAAATTTTTTTTAAGCATTAATTAAAAATATTACTGCTTTTAATGAGCGTCAACTGTAATAAGATTATTTTTAATCTTTTCGATTAAATTTCCTTTTATAATTTTGTTGCAAACACTAATCGAATGAGCAAATCCAACGGAATCGGTAGATCCATGACTTTTTACAACCGGATTTTGAAGTCCTAAAAAAATAGCTCCATTGTATTTCCTGGGATCTAATTTATCTTTAAATCTTTTTAAAGATTTATAAGAAAGTAAAATAGAAAATTTATTAAGAGATTCTTTTAAACCTTTTGTAATAAAATTGGCAGTTCCTTCAGCAGTTTTTAAAGCTATATTACCAGTAAATCCATCAGTAACAACAACATCAACATTTCCATCCATTATATGGTTGCCTTCTATATATCCACAGAACTCAAAGTTTTTAATTTTATTATTCTTCAAAATTGAGTGTGTTTTTTTTAAAATATCATTTCCTTTATGTTCTTCCAAACCTACGTTTAATAATGCAACTTTTGGGTTTTCGTTTAAAAATAGTGATTTAAATAAAGCTGAACCCATTGCAGCAAAATCTGCCAAATTTTTTTCATTACATTCAATGTTTGCACCAAGATCTAATACGATATTCATGTTATTTTTATTTGGCCATAGTGCAGCAAGAGCTGGCTTACTTATACCATCAATTGTTTTTAGCAAAAGTCTAGACATAACCAAAAGTGCACCCGTGTTACCAGCTGATAAAGATATGTGAGAGTTATTATTTTTCAATGATTCTATCGCTTTCCACATACTAGATTCTCTTCCTCTTTTAACAGCGGCAAGAGGGCTCTCATCATCCAAAATAAAATCTTTAGTATTTATTACTTCGCAATTTTTAATAATTTTTTTGTTATTTGCGATTTCTTTTTTAATTAAATTTTCGTTACCATATAAATAAAAAAAATTTTCTTCTTTTGTATCTAAAGAAATCTCTATCCCTTTTATAATTTTTTTTGGAGAGTGCTCTCCACCCATTGCATCTATAGCAATTTTAACTTTATCCACCATATAATTAATATTATTTTTTTGGTTCTAGTATTTGTTTGCCATTATAAAGACCTGTTTTAAGATCTAAATGATGGGATAACCTATATTCACCAGATTTTTTATCTTCAACAATGTTTTGTGAATCAATCTTATGGTGAGATCGTCTTAAATTTCTTTTAGACTTTGATGTTTTTCGTTTTGGTACAGCCATATATCTACTTGTAATTAAATTTGAGATCTCCTTTTAATACACTATTAGGATTTAAATCAAAACAAAATGTTTCATATTTCTCAAAATAAGCAATTATACCCGTATTATTGAGTAATTTTTTCACATCTTTGAACTTTAAATGTTTATTAAAAAAATTAATTTTATAGCTTAAAGATTTTTTTTTAAAATTCTCACAATTTAACAATATATTGTAAAATGTTTTAACTAAGAATTTCATATTTTTATTTACAGCAACATCTCCATATCCAATTTCTCTCATATTAAATTCTATTTTTTTAAAAATTAAATCAAACATATTTTGATGGAATGGTTTATATTTTTCACTATCTTTTAATTTATTAATGTTAATAAATAAAAAAGATATATGAATAAAAATTAAGATAATCCTATTTTGAAATGTATCGTCTAAATAAAATTTGGTATAAAATAACTTATTACGTGATAATAAAAGAATTTTGTTATATAAATTAGTTTCTTTTGTAGTATTTTGTATAATTGATTTTGTCATATGAAAAAAAAAATATATTTAGCTTTAGTAATAATCTTTCTTTTAAACAATTGTTCACAGAAAGAGTTAATAAAAACACATGGAATAGCATATCTTGAACAAAGGGAAAAGTTAATAATAATTAATAAAAGCAATAAAAATGACACTATTAGTTTGTTGGGCGCCCCTTCTACAAAAGGTATGATAAATGATAATCTTTGGATATATATTGAAAGAACTAAAACAAAGGGAAGTATACTTACTCTAGGTAAAAATAAAATAAAAAAAAATAATGTTTTGGTTATTGAATTTAATAAATATGGTGTAGCAACAAGTAAAGAATTCTATAATAAAAATGATATGAAAAAGATATCATTTGCTAAAGATATTACAGAAAATGAGATCAGAAAAGAAAACTTTATTGAAAGTTTTCTTTCTAGTGTTAGACAAAAAATGCAAACTAAAAAGAAATAGATTTCAAAATTTAAACCACTATATATATTATTATGACAGGTAAAGTTATCAAAATTGGAATTACTCAAAAAAAAAGTGAACAAATTGTTAGCTTTGATAGTGTTGAGGTAGTTAAAGGTTTGGGAATTATTGGTGATAGAAATTTTATAGAAAATAATGATATTAAAAAACAAATTACTTTAATGGAAATTGAAAATATTGACTATTATAACAAAATAACAAATTCAGATATTCTTCCTATTAACTTTAGAAGAAATATTATAACAAAAAATATTACCCTAAACAATTTAGTTGGAAAAAAATTTTTTATTGGTAAAATAAAAGTTAAAGCACATGATTTATGTAGACCATGTAAATATTTACAAAATTTACTAAATAAAAATGATTTAGTTAAAAAACTTATGTTAAAATCTGGATTGAGATGTGAAATTTTATCTAATGGTAATATAAGTATAGGTGATAAAATTAAAATATAAATGATAAATTACATAACATCACCATTTAAATGGTTTTTTAAACTAGAAGCTGCGAGCGGTCTTGTTCTATTGATAGCTGCTATTTTAGCTTTAATTTTAAGTAATACTACATTGAATAGCTTTTATTTCGATATATTAAATACACATTTAATAATTGGAACTAAAAATTTTGGATTAAACTTAAGTATATTGCATTGGATAAACGATGCCTTAATGGCGATATTTTTTTTTGTAGTTACATTGGAAATAAAAAGAGAGTTTATTCAAGGAGAGCTTTCTAAACCTAAGCAAGCATTATTACCAATAATTGCTGCGATAGGTGGAATGGTCGTCCCTGCTTTAATTTATATAATAATAAATTTTAAAACCGGTTATTCTTTAAGAGGTTGGGCCATTCCATCAGCTACAGATATTGCATTTTCTATTGGAGTTTTATCTTTGTTGGGAACGCGAATTCCAATTTCTTTAAAAGTTTTCCTTACTGCTTTAGCAATTATAGATGACCTCGGTGCAATTATAATTATTGCTTTTTTTTATTCAAATGAATTACAATTTAATTATTTAATTCTTTTGTTAAGTGCATTCATCTTTTTGATTTTATTAAATAAATATGGAATAAAAATATTTACACCATATATAATAATTGGAGTTTTTTTATGGTTTTTTACTTATAAATCAGGAATTCATTCTACAATTTCTGGCGTATTGTTAGCTATAACAATACCTCATAAATCACAAAAAAAGGGTAATTCTTTATTGTTAAAATTAGAACATTTTTTATCCCCATATGTAGCTTTTCTTATAATGCCATTATTTGCTCTCGCGAATGCAGGTGTGAATTTAAAAGGGTTTTCTTTAAATTCGATGTTAGCCCCTATTCCTCTTGGTATAATATGTGGTTTATTTTTTGGAAAACAAATAGGTGTTTTTGTTTTTTCTTATATATCAATAAAACTAAAATTGGCAGAGATGCCTTCTAATTCAAATTGGTTAAAGTTTTATGGAGTGGGAATACTTACGGGCATAGGATTTACCATGAGTTTATTTGTTGGTAATTTAGCTTTTGTCGATTATATAGGGAATCTTGATGGTGTCAAAATTGGAGTTTTAGTAGGTTCTTTTTTATCAGCAACAATTGGTTATATTATATTAGTAGTTGCAACAAATAAAAAAAATTTATAACAAATGTTGAAAAAAATTAAAAAAATTATACTATTAATAATTATGTCAATATTTACAACAAATGCCGCTGGAAACTATGATCAACTAGCTTATGAATTTAATTTTAACGATCTTGATGGAACACCATTAAAATTATCAGAATATAAAGATAAAGTAATCGTAGTAATAAATGTAGCAAGTCAGTGTGGTTTTACAAAACAATACGATGATATGCAAAGTTTATGGGACAAATATCAAAACAAAGGGTTAGTTATAATAGGTGTTCCTTCTAACGATTTTGGGAATCAAGAACCAGGAAGTAGTATAGAAATAAAAAATTTTTGTGAAGCTAAATTTGGGATTACATTTCCAATGGCAGAAAAAGTTATAGTCAAAGGTGATAGAGCTCATCCGTTTTATAAATGGGCAAAAATAAATCATGGTTCTTCAGCGGTGCCAAAATGGAATTTTCATAAAATTTTAATAGGTAAAGACGGTAAAGTTTTTGATACATTTGGATCAATTACAAATCCATCATCTAAAAAATTTATTAAGGCTATAGAAAAAGCACTAAACTAAATGTTTTTTAAATTTTGAATGTAGGTTTTTAAGTTTACTTTACCAAAATATTTATAAACTCTATTATTTAAATTCATTTTTGTTAAAGCTGAAGCAAATCTTTCCCCAGGTCTTTTAGGTAAAAATTTAATTTTGACACCAAACATGTTTGCAACATCTAAAATTGAGTAAGCTTTATGATTGGAGATGCTATAATGTCTGCATAGATTATTTTTCCAAGCATTGTAACAAATTTCAACTGTATCGTTTATATGAGTAAATCTTCTATTTTGAGTTCCCGGTTTAACTATTGGCAAAGGTTTATTTAATTTAAAATGATATTCAAAAATACCAATTACTGTAGCCATATCACCTGTGCATATTTGATGTGGTCCATAAACATTATAAAAATAAATTACTTCAAATTTAAAATTAAACCATTTTTTTAGATTTTCAAGTAATTCTAGATTTTTAGCTTTTGTGAATGCATAGGGTGACAAATTTTTATCAAGACCATTATTACCTAACGATGCTGAGGTAGCTGAATAGATAAGTTTTATTTTATTTTTTAAACAAAAATTAAAAACTACATTAGTGCCAATAGAATTTGAATTTATACATTCATTCATTTTTATAAAACTTTGATATATTCTAGCAAATTCACCAAAATGAAATACAGAATTTATTATTTCAGGTTTTTTTAAAACTTTAGCAATATTTTTAGTATCAGTTTTTAAATACCTAATCCTGCCACTTTTAATATGATTTTTTTTAAATCCTGACGAGTAGTTGTCAATACTAATAATCTTAAAATTGGTTCTAAGCAAAATCAGCTTAATTAAATTTGTGCCAACAAAACCCGCTCCTCCAGTTACTATGATTGTATTTTTTTTCATTTTATATATTTATAGTAAATCCATCATAAGCAGGAGTTACATTAGATGGAAGCTTTTTTGATAAAGAATTATAGTCTAAATCATGATGTAAGTTTGTAAGAATAGTTTTTTTAGGTTTTAAACATTTGTGTATATATAAGGATTCATCTAAATTAAAATGAGTGCTATGCTTTTTAAGTTTTAAGCAATCAAGAATTAAATAGTTTAAATTTTTTAAATTTTTCATTTTTAAAATTGAAAAATCTTTACAATCGCTGATATAAGCTATTTTTTCAAAAATATAGATTAAGCTTTTTGTTTTTCCGTGTTTTACGTTTGCTATTTTAAAATCAATTTTTTCATTAGATTTACCTAGTGAAAATTTAGAACTTACTATATTGCCTTTAACTATAGGTGGGTAGTTACTTGTCCTTTTAAATAAATAATCATGTTTATCTTTTAAAATATTTATTGTTTTGGAATTTCCGTATACATTAATTTTTTTTCTATGTTTCCAGAAAAAAGGTCTTAGCTCAAACAGTCCGTTAGTTTGATCCGCATGTTCATGGGTGAAGATCACCGATGAGATATTTTTAATTTTATTTATTAATAATTGATTTCTTATATCAGGAGATGTATCAATTAATACAGAATTTGATCCTTTTAAAATAATTGCAGAACATCTTGATCTATTATTTTTTTTATTATTTTTGCTACATTTTCCCCATACGCCGTCGATTCTTGGAACACCAACTGAACTTCCGCAACCCAAAATAATTAATTTTTTTTTCATAGTATATTAAATAGCTTATTAAAATTATTTGTTGTTTTGTCACATATTTCTTTAGTACTTAATTTTTTTATTTCAGAAATTTTTTCAATAGTATGCACTATATACGAAGGTTCATTTGGTTTACCACGAAAGGGGATTGGCGCAAGATAAGGAGAATCAGTTTCAACTAGCAAATTATCAATTGGTATATGAGCAACCGTTTCCCTCAATTCGTTTGCATTATTAAATGTAATTATACCACTTATTGAAATATAACAGTTTAAATCCAAAAGTTTTTTAGCAAAATCCAGTGAACCAGTGAAACAATGAAGTAAAACTTTTAAATCACAATTTTTTTTTTCACTTTTAAGTATATCGAACATTTCGGTTTCTGCATTTCTTGAATGAACAATAACAGGCATATTTAGTTCAGATGCTGCATGAATATGATTTATAAAACTTTTTTTTTGAATATTTTTATCACTATAATTATAGTAGAAATCAAGACCTGTTTCACCAATACCTATTATTTTTTTAAAATTTTTTTTTAAACTCAATATAAAGTTTAGATCAACATGAGTAGATTTAGATGTTTCGTGAGGATGTATACCAAATGTACCATATATATTTTTATATTTTGGTACAATAAGTTTAATTTTTTCAAAGCTTTCCAAATTTGTGCATATTGTTAACAAATGTTTAATGTTATTTAACTTTGCTCTATTAACAATGTTATCTAATTGATTGTAAAGATCAGGAAAGTCTAAATGGCAGTGTGAGTCAACAATCATAGTGTAATTTTCTTAAACAATATGTCTAGACTATTAATTTCTGTTTTATCATTAAGTATATTTTGATTGTCAATAAAAGATAGATTTCTCTTAGATGAATCAACATTTAATGCATCTAGAACTTTTTTTGTGGATAATGGTATTATTGGATTAAGAAGAATTGATATTTTTGCAATTTGCTCAAGGGCTACATGTAAAATATTATTCATTTTTATAAGATCAAACTTTTTAAGTTTCCAAGGTTCTTCGTCATTAATATACTTATTGGTTATAAAACTAATTTTAATAACAGCTTTAAGATAATTATTTAAATTTTGGTTACTCATTTCAATTCTTAAATCTTTTGTTAAAAAATTGGTTTCATCAATTAATTTTTGATCTGAATTTGAAATTTTTTTTGATTTAGAAACTTTATTATTACAATTAGTTTTAATAAAAGAAAATATTCTTTGGCATAAATTACCATAATTATTTGCTAAATCGCTATTTATACATTGTTCTAAATTTTTTAAAGATATATTTCCATCACTTCCATGTGAAACTTCTTTCATTAAATAATATCTAAGCTGATCAATGCCATAAGTATTAATTATTTCTAAAGGATTTAGTATATTACCTTTAGATTTAGACATTTTTTCATCTCCAGATAAAATCCAACCATGGCTATAAATTCTCTTTGGGGGATCTATTCCTGCGGCTAATAAGAAAGCGGGCCAATAAATCGCATGAAATCTTAATATATCTTTGCCAATCACATGTAACGAAGCTGGCCAGTAGTTTTTATAAAGGGAATCGTTTGTATCAGGATAATTAAGTGCACTTAAATAATTTGCCAAGGCATCGAGCCATACGTAAATAACATGTTTATGATTATTTGGAACTTTAATACCCCAGCTAAAGGATGTTCTGCTAACTGATAGGTCGTTTAATCCACCTTTTACAAAATTTATTACTTCGTTTCGTCTACTTAAAGGAAGTATAAATTTTTCATTTAATTCATAAAAACTTAGCAATTTTTTTTCCCATGAAGAAAGTTTAAAGAAAAAAGATTCTTCCTCAACCCATTCAACTGGTGATCCTGAAAAAGATGATATTTTTTTTCCATTTTTATCTGCAATTTCATTATCTTTGTAATAGGCTTCATCAGAAATAGAGTACCATCCTTTATATTTAGATAGGTAGATATCGCCTGATTTAACTAATTTGTTCCATAAATCATTAACAGAAGCATGGTGTCTTTTTTCAGTAGTTCTAATAAAATCATCGTTAGATAAATTCAATTTTTTTGTCAAATCAAAAAAGACTTTTGATATTTTGTCACAATAAATTAATGGTTCTAATTCAGATTTTTCAGCGGCCTTCTGAATTTTTAAGCCATGTTCATCAGTGCCAGTTAAAAAATGTACATTAAAATTATTGTTACGCATAAACCTTGCAAATACATCAGCTATAATACTTGAGTATGCATGACCCATATGTGGGTTACCTGATGGATAATAAATAGGAGTTGTTATATAAAATTATTTTTTTTTCATTTTTAAGAATCCTCTCAATAGAAATTATAAGATTTTTTTTATCTAAGTTATACTTTTTCATATTATCAATTAAATAAATGACTTTATTTTTTTTTAAATAATATTGATAAAAATTTTGAGAATCCTCTATTGCTAGTTGATTGAAATAATTCTCAGAATACAATGAAATGTAGTATAAATATTCTAAATCCTTTTTATATTTAAATTTGTCGAGCAAAAATAAAATTGTTTCTAAAAGACTAGTTGTAATATTTGATTCTATCTCTTGAAAAAGGGAAGTAAACTTTAATAAATTTCCAGGAGATTCAAAATAAAGAAATTTTTCTAAATCAGAGTCATTTATATTTAAATTGTAATCATAGTTGATTTCTTTGAATATTTTTTTTTTATTATTAATGCTAAAATGTATTTTATAAACTATGCTTCTTGATAAAAGGGTATCTAGCATCTTGGTTGTGTTATTATTTATTATAAAAAAAAATGTATTTTCATTGGCATTTTCCAAGGTACTTAAAAGTGCATTTGCTGAATTGATATTTAAATATTCTGAGTTATCAATTAATACTAGCTTAATATTTTTTGGGTATACTGATTTATTTAGAAATCTAAGAAGATTTCTAACTTGTTCAATTTTAATATTTTCCTCAGGTTTAGAGCTATCTAATAAAAAAAAATTAGGGTGCACGTTATTTTCCATTAATTTTAATGAAGAATTTTTTAAATTTATTTCAAAATCTTTTAATGAGTATGAATAATCTTGATCAGAAGATAAAATATAATTAATAAAATGATATACGAATGTGGCTTTACCTGAGCCTTTTTGTCCATCTAATAAAATAACTTTCGGAAGCTTCCCTGATTTATAAAGTGATAAAAAGGTATTAAAATAATTATCATAACCATAGAGTTTTAATTGTGCTTTGGGTTCTAAGATTTCAATTTTTTTACTATCTAATTTCATATTTTTAATAATTTTTTACATTTATTAATAATAATATTTTCAGCTATGTTAGAATCTGCGGAATTATCAATTATAACATATTTTTTTTTATTTTTTTTAGCAATTTTTAAAAATGCAGTTTGTGCACTATTATAAAATTTTTTTGACAATTTGTCGTATCTATTTTTACTAGGTCTTTTATTTAATCTTTTAAAAGCTTTTTTTAAGTTAACATATAAAATAAAAGTGATGTTAGGTTTAATATTATTTAAAATATTTTTGTGCACGCTGTCTACAAGCTCTTTTTTAACTTTACCTGCATAAACTTGGTAAGCATAAGTTGAATCTGTAAAACGATCACAAACTACAATTTTATTTAATTTAATAGCTGGTTTAATTGTTTTATTAATATGTTCATTTCTAGATGCTAAATATAACAGTGTATCAGTTGTCTTAAGAAATTTATTTTTTTTTCCTTTTAGTATTAAATTTCTAATTTTTTCTGCACTCTTGGAACCCCCGGGTTCTCTAGTAAATATTACTGGAAGTTTTTTTTTTATAAAATAATTGTATAACTTTTTACTTAAGTAAGATTTTCCTGATCCTTCTATACCTTCAAAAGTAATAAAAAGGGATTTGACTTTATGCATCACCCCAAACTAGATAATTCAAAGATCTAAATAATCTTACAAAAATATTTGATTTTTCAATATCTTTAGTTGAGAGCATTTGAATTTCTTTTTTTAACTCACCAGATAGATAGACTTTTAGTAATGCAACTTCGTCACCTTTAGTTATTGGAGCTTCTATGGGTCCATTGAATTCCAATATTACTTTTAATTTATTTTTTTTTCGCTTAGGTATGGTTATATAAAAACTTTCATCTGGAAGAACTGGAACTTTTAGTTCCTTACCCTGCCAAACACTTAATTCTGTAAAAATTTCATTATTTTTTGTTATTTTTATCGTATCAAATTTTTTTAGACCCCAATTTAATATTTTCGCAGATTCTCTTGATCTGTTATTTTTGCTTACAAAACCGCTTCCAACAGCATTTAATCTTCTTTCGTTTACTTTGATGGATGATGCTAGAGAATATTTTTCAACAGTTAAAAAACCTGTTTTTATTCCATCCGCTCCTATATTTCTATATAATAAAGGATTTCTATTTCCTTGGGTGATAGGATCACCACCAGTTCTATCCCACGTAAAAGTAGTTTCTTTAAAATATGTGTAGTATTCAGGGTAGTTTGTAATTAAATACCTCGACATCTTTAATATATCTCTTACTGTAGAGTAATTATCGGCATCATCAATTCCTGAAGAATTATTAAAATTAGTATTAATTAAACCTATCTCTTCAGCTTTTTCATTCATTAAAATTACGAAATCTTCTTCTGATCCAGACAATCCTTCAGCTAAAGCTGCGCAAGCATCATTACCAGAAACTATAATTATACCTTTTAATAGATCTTCAACACTAACTTGGTCATTATGCATTATAAACATAGATGAGTAACCACTTTGTGACATCCTCCAAGCCTTTTCTGAAATTGTGATCATTTCATCTAATGATGTTTCTCCTTTTTTTAACAAATCAAAAGCAACTATAGCAGTCATGATTTTAGTCATTGACGCAGGGTAAATAATTGAATCTGCATCTTTTTCATACAAAATTTCACCTGAGTGATGATCTTGTAGAATCAAATGCTTTGCCTGGGTTTCAAGTTCAGCATATGCATTAAAATTACAAAATATTAAAAACGTAACAATGCTATAAATTTTTACAAATTTCATATTAATCCATAAGTATGTCTAAATTTTCAAAACCTAAATTATTTAAACTAATATATGTAGATTTTAAAGCACTAAAATTTTCAAAAGGACCCGCTAATAGCCTGTATTTTGTGTTATTTATTTTCTTAACAAGAAAGCTTTTTATATTAGTTTTTTCAATAAGGTTTTTTTTAAGTTTAAGAGCCGAATCTATATAATAAAAATCAGAAACTAATAAAATAAAATTTTTATTATTTTTATTAACATCTAAATTTAAACTGTCATTATTTGTTAAATCATTCATTTCAACATCATTTATCGGAGCTTTATCAGCAACATTTTTTTCTTCATCAAAAATAGTACCTTCCTTAGCGATAAAAGTTTTATTTTTTTTTATTTCATATATTTCGACATATGGGTTTTCGGGATCTAAATCTAAAGCACTAGCAATTTTTTTATTAATCACAGAATTAAACAAATTTGGGTAGTTAGCTTTTTTACTAACTTTAGTTTCAACAATTTTAGAATTAATTGGATTTATAATTTTAACTTTAGTATTAACTTTTAAATTTTTATGCAAAAATACAAAAGACTCATTATTAATTTTTTTATTTATTATTTTATTATCAAAAAGATTTTGATCATAAATTAGTGTAAAACCCAACGAAGAATAATATTTTTTATTTGAATTAGTATTATTTTTATAAGTTAAATTTTCAGCACATGATTGTAGGAAAAAAAATAAAAAAATTAATAAAAAAAATTGAATTCTGTACATAATTAAATCATAGAAGCAAGAGTACAAACACTAATTCCAAATCTTAAAGATCTATTCCATTTTAATATTTTTTCATAATTTTGGAATACTAAAAACGCGGGAGAATCGGGTGTGCCATCTGGTAAGATTAATGCAGCTTTTAAATTACTGGAAATATCTATACCGTCATAACTAATCACACCTTTGGTTTTCCAATTTGAAACTTTTAATCTATTGTCAATGGTTCTAGCGGAGGAGTTTAGGTATTTTTTTTCTATTTTTTTTGTTAACTTGACTCTATAAAAGCAAGGTTGATTTTTTTTCCATCCAATTTTATTTATATAATTTGCTGCAGAGGCCAATGAATCTTCTAATGATTTTTTTAATTCTATTTTATTGTCACCATTATAATCTATTGCATAATTTTTAATTGTTGATGGCATGAATTGAAAATTACCATAAGCTCCAGCCCAAGAACCGTATAGATCAGTTTTGTTAATTAAATTAGAATCAAGCAATCTTAATAATGTTAAAAGTTGTGAAGAGAAAAAATCACTTCTTCTTTTGTCATAGCTAAGTGTTGCTAAAGAAGAAATAATATCCATTTTTCCAACATGCTTACCAAAATTTGTTTCTATGCCCCATAAAGCTATTAATATTTCTTTTTCAACAGAAAACTTTTTTTCAATTTCATTAAATAGTTTTTTATTTTTATTTAATAATATTTTTCCTGTAGTTACCCGGAGTTTATTAGATCTTTTTTTTATATATGTAATAGTATCTTCAAAAAATTCTGGTTGTTTTCTATCGTATTTAATTACTTGTTCTAAAAACTTAACATCTAAAAAAGCATTATTTAATGTTTTTTCTGAAATCCCATTTTTTAAAGCATATATTTTGTAAGATGAAAGCCAGCTGTCAAAATTTTCATTTGCATTTAGTGTGGACAAAAAAGGTGTAAAGAAGATATTTATCACAAGAAAGAAAAAAATAAATTTAGGTTTAAAAAGCATAATCATTTATTACCATATTTTCACAAAAGTAAGAGGATTAATTAAATTTTTAATTGTATAAGATTTGTAAAAAATATATTAAATTGCAATAAAAATATTAGTACGGAGAGGTGGCTGAGCGGTTGAAAGCACTGGTCTTGAAAACCAGCGATGGGGCAACTCATTCGTGGGTTCGAATCCCACCCTCTCCGCCATAAGTTCATAATTTAAATTTAAGTAACATTTTTGAAACATTGTTAGATGGTACTAAAGTATTATTATCTATTTTTTTTAAATGCCATTTCTGCAAAATATCGTCATCTATTAATAAAATGTCATTTAATTTTACTAGCTCTTCTTCCTTAAAAATTTCTATATTTTTATTAACAAAAGCTCCTAAGAGAATATCCATTTCTTTTATACCTCTATGTGTAGATCTATAAATTATTTTTTTTTTAAGAATACTTTTATTTATCATAAAAACCAAAATTTATTATATATTACAAATTAATGAATCAAACAGAATTAGAAAATTATATATCACAAAATATAACATCACTAAAAGGTGTTGGTATAAAAACAAAATTGTTACTAAAGAAGAAAAAAATTGAAAAAATATCTGACTTGCTATGGAATATTCCTCAAGATTTTACCGATAGGTCAAATATGCAAACTCTTGATAAATTAGAGATTGGAAAGATTGCAACAATAAAAGTTAAAGCAGTGAAATATAATTTTCCAAGAATTAGAAATTTACCTAGTAAAGTAATTTGTGAAGATTCAACTGGGAAAATTGATATAGTTTTTTTTAATAGTAGAGAGGGATATATTAAAAAGATTTTACCCATCAATTCATTTGTAATAATTAGTGGCAAAGTTAATCATTTTAAAAAAAAATATCAAATTACTAACCCTAAATATATTGGTGCGTTAGAACAAATGGAATATTTAAAAAAAATAATTCCAAAATATGCTCTAACAGATGGTATTTCCGAAAAAATCTATAAAAATTTAATAGATCAAGTTTTAAAAAATATTACAAATGTTAATGAGTGGCACGATCAAGATATATTAAAAATAATTGGAAATAAAAGCTGGCCTGAATCGGTATTGCATATTCATCAAAATAAAAAAAATGACTTAAACTCAAATTTTTATAGAAGATTGGCTTATGATGAAATACTTGCAAATTTTCTAGTTCTATCTGAGGTTAGAAAAAAAGTAAAAAAATTCAAAAAACAAAAAAAAACATTTGATAATTTTCTATCAGAAGATTTATTAAAAAAATTTGGTTTCAATCTAACCCAAGGTCAAAATCAAGTTGTAAATGAAATTAACAATGATTTAAAATCTGATTATAAAATGTTTAGATTGCTTCAGGGTGATGTAGGTAGTGGAAAAACAATAGTTGCATTTATAGCAGCTGCAAATGTAATTAGATCTGGGTGGCAAGTTACATTAATGGCACCTACAGAAATTTTAGCAAAACAGCATTACGATTTAGCAAAAAAATTATTTAATTTAAAAAATATATCTATAGGATTTTTGACAGGTAAAACTAAAATTAGTGAAAAAAAAAAGATATACAAAGATCTAGCAAATAATAATATTAATTTTTTAATTGGAACACATTCATTATTTCAAAAAGGTGTTTCCTTTAAAAATTTAGGTTTAGCAATAATTGACGAACAACATAAATTTGGTGTTAAACAAAGAATTGATTTATCAAATAAGGGAGGTAAAGACTGTGATATCTTATTAATGTCAGCAACGCCTATACCTAGGTCATTAATTTTAGCTGTATATGGGGATATGGATGTTTCAAGAATATTACATAAACCTGAAAATAGAAAAGAAACTTTAACAATAAGTAAACCAGAAGAAAAAATAAAAGAAATAGTCGCTTTCGCAAATAAAAAAATAATTAATGGTGGTCAAATATTTTGGGTTTGTCCCTTAATAGACGAATCTAAAAAACTAGACTATGCAGCGGCTGTTAAACAACATTTATATCTATCTAAAATTTTTAAAAACAAAGTTGGATTAATACATGGTGGGTTAAAAAAAGACCAGAAAGATCAAGTATTAAATGAATTTTTAAATAAAAAAATAAGTATTCTTGTTTCTACCACAGTAGTTGAGGTTGGGGTAGATTTCCCCAACGCTAATTTAATGGTTATAGAAAATTCAAATAAATTTGGTTTATCTCAGTTGCATCAACTCAGAGGTAGAGTTGGAAGAGGTATTGAACAAGGAACATGCATATTAATGTATAAAAAAAGTTTAAGTGAGAACGCGAGAAAAAGAATTAGTATTTTGAAAAAATCAAATAATGGATTTGAAATTGCCGAAGAAGATATGAAATTACGAGGATTTGGAGATATGCTGGGATATAAACAAAGTGGAATAAAAATTTTCAAGTTAGCTGATCCTATACACCATGAAGATTTATTCCTGTTAGCAGAGGAAAACATTAAAAAAATTGAAAATAATGAAAAAAACTTTTATAAGTTCAATTTGTTATTAAAACTTTTTGATAAAGCTGATATAATAAACCAAATTAATTTAAGTAAATCTATTTTGGATTAGTTGTTCCAGCAGAAACTATAAATTTTGAAGCTTCTTCAAAATTCATATCTAAAAAAATAACTTCATCTTTAGGGAACATTAAAAGAAAACCACTAGTAGGGTTTGGTGTTGTGGGTATGAACACATTTATTAATTTTTTATTAACTTTTTTGCTTATCTCTCCTGAATTTTCTTTAGTAGCGAAACCAACTGCCCAAGATCCTTTTCTCGGATACTCTACTAATACAACATTTTTTTTAGTTTTATCCGATTTGGTAAAAGTTTCAGTCATCTGACCAATCGCTGAATAAATAGTCCTTAATATGGGTATTTTTTTAAAAATATTATTTAATAAAATTAATAATTTTTTTCCAATAAATGACAGAGATAAAAAACCTATTAAAGTAATTAATATAAAGGTGATTAGTATTTCTAGGCCTGGAATATTATAGGGTATATAATTGTTTGGATTAAGTTCGTTAGGCAGAATTTTGGATGATATAGAAATAATAAAAATTGTTACGTAAGATGTAATACCTATGGGGATAAGTACAACTATTCCTGCTATAAAATTATTTCTTATACGAGTTAAAAAACTTCTTTTGTTTGCTTGTGTTTCCATTTATTATATTTTTTAATTTTTAAATTTAAATATTATGAACAAAATTAATAACATAAATAGAAGAAAATTTCTTGAAATTTTTGGTAGTTGCGGATGTGGTATGATGATTACATCATGCTCATCAGCTCCAATTACTAAAAGGAAACAGCTAAAACTATTACCTGAAAGCACATTAAATAGACAGGCTGCACAGATATATCAAAAAGTTAAAAATAAAAGTAAGTTAAGCACTAATAAAAAGCAATTACAGGAAATTATAGATATTGGGACAAGAATTGAAAATTCTGTTAGCTCTTATTTTGAATCTAAAAATCAAAATGACCCGACAAGCTTATTCCAATGGGATTATATTCTAATAGATAATGATAAGGTTAAGAATGCTTGGTGCATGCCTGGTGGTAAAATTGCTGTTTATACTGGAATGTTAAAAATAACTAAAAATAAACATGGTTTAGCGGCTGTGATGGGTCATGAAGTTGCTCACGCAGTTGCTAAACATTCTGTTGAGAGGGCTAGTAGAGCGTTAATTTTTAATCTTGGTACTGCTGCCCTAGATATATTTACAGGAGGCGCAATTTCTAACACATCAAGAACTACAGGTGTTGATGTTGCTGGTATGCTAAGAACTTTTGGCATTGATAATCCGTTTGGTAGAAAACAAGAAACAGAAGCTGATTACTTAGGATTAATTTTTTCTTCACTTGCAGGTTATGATATTAGAGAATCAGTAAAAATTTGGGAAAGAATGCAGAAAGATAATAAAGGTAAGGAAGTGCCAGAATGGCAAAGCACTCATCCTTCAAACCAAAGAAGAATAGAAGCTCTTAAAAACTGGATACCTAAAATAATATTAGAATACCCTCCTTTAAAAAGAAGTTCATAAAATTAAAATTATGTTAATCTTTAATTTCAGCAAAACGAGAATTTAAAATATTTATTTTAAAATTATTTTCTTTAACAAAGTCTTCTATTGCTTTTTTGACGCCGCCAGCATAAGTGAGATTATAATCGTCACAAAGTATTGTCCCTTTATCTTTAATTACATTTATAAGATTGTTTAGATCACTTTTTACTGTTTCATATTTGTGACCTCCGTCTAAGAAAACATAATCAAACTTTTTTTTAGAATTTTTAAGAACTTCATTAGAATTACCTTTGATAATAGTTATATTATTTTTAAACTTTTTTAAAAGTCTGTTAACGGATTCTTTAGAATAAGGATCTAATCGAACAATATAATTGTAATAAATACTTTTTAAAGGATTAGAAAATTTTGTATTAGGAATATATTCATCTTTAGCTGTTAGATCTGATGAAAACAAATCGATGCCAGTAAAATTAAAATTATTACCGTGTAATAAAGAAAGCAATTCACAAACATTTCGTGAAGTAACTCCATGAAACACACCTATCTCTAAAAAATTTTTTGGTTTTATGTCATTGATATGGTTTAAAAGAAACTCTCCATCAGAAACTTTTTTAAAACTGCTTTTTCTCCAGTATTTTTTAAATTTCATTTTTAGTAAAATCCAGTTATTGGTGAGCCGTGCTGGATTCGAACCAGCGACCCATTCCTTAAAAGGGAATTGCTCTACCAACTGAGCTAACGGCCCATATAGAAATTATAAAAAATAAGATGAAATTTTTTTTTATTAATTTTAAAAAAAAACTTTTGGTGAAGCCTTTTTTAAAATTTTTAAATTTCTTTACACTTAAAAATTTAAACAATAAAAAAATATCTAAATATAAATAATTTTTATTACCAAAGACTGTATTAATATATTCTTTTAAATTTTTTTCAAGCAATTATGATTGCAAAAAACTAGATTACATTAATATATTTCTTGTACAAAACATCAAAAGTATTGTTTTTAATAGCTTCTCTAATTTTTTTCATCAAATCTTGATAAAAAACTATATTATTCATAGTTAGTATCATAGAAGCTAAAATCTCGTTTGAAGTGATTAAATGGTTTATGTAACTTTTAGAATAATTGTTCAGATTTCTAATTGTGAAATTTTTGTTTATTGGAGAATCGTCATTTTGGTATTTTGCATTTCTTAAATTTAGTCTACCCTCCCAAGTAAATGCCAATCCAGTTCTTCCAGATCTTGTTGGCATAACGCAATCAAACATATCAATCCCTTCTTTAACTGCGCCAAGTATATCTGATGGTGTGCCTACTCCCATTAAATATCTGGGTTTGTTTTTAGGTATATGTGGTAAAATATCATGTAATACACTTAACATTACACTTTGGGATTCGCCTACAGCCAAACCACCCAATGCATAACCATCAAAATCTAATTTTAATAATCCCTCTAAACTTTCTAATCTTAAATCTTTATAGATTCCACCTTGAACAATACCAAATAAAGCTTTCTTGTTATTAATTCCAAATTCATTTTTTGATCTTTTGGCCCATTCCAAAGAAAGAGATAATGATTTAGCAATTTTATTTTTATCATTTGAAAGCTTGGGACATTCGTCTAAAACCATTACAATATCGGAATTTAAATCCTTTTGTATTTTTATACTTTCTTCTGGTGATAAAAAAAATTTTTTTCCATCTATATGGGAATTAAAAGTTGCGCCTGTTTTTAAGTCTATATTTACTAATTTAGAAAGTGACATGATTTGAAAACCGCCTGAATCTGTTAATATTGGTAAATTACAATTCATAAATTCATGAAGACCTCCTGCTCGTTTTATTCTTTCTACACCAGGTCTAATCATTAAATGATATGTGTTTGATAAAATAATTTGACTACCAGTTAATTCAACATCTTCTATAAACATTGATTTAACTGTACCTAAAGTCCCGACGGGCATAAAAGCAGGGGTGTCAATCTTTCCACGATGAGTGTTTATTATTCCTAAACGAGCTGAACTATCTTCTTTCAACAAATTAAAAGAAAAATTATCTTTTAACATAATTTAAATTACTTGGATGTTAAGCTTATAATTTTATCAGGTGAAGTTACTGCACCATTTGATCCTTCTCCTTTTTTAATTAAATCTACAAATTCCATTCCTTTTATGACTTTACCAAACACAGTGTATTGTCTATCTAAATGAGATGCTGCCTTAAAACAAATAAAGAATTGACTATTAGAACTATCTGGATCTGCTGATCTAGCCATAGATAATGTTCCCCTTTCATGAGATGTTTCACTAAACTCGGCTTTTAAATCTGGATATTCAGATCCTCCTGTGCCAGCTTTATTAAGATTAAAATCACTAGAATTAGAATTTCCAAATTGAACATCTCCCGTTTGAGCCATGAATCCATCTATAACTCTATGAAATACAACACCATCATATTTTTTTTCAGAAGCTAATTTTTTAAATCTTTCAACATGTTTTGGCGCAATATCACTAAACAATTCAATAACAACATCTCCATCTTTTAATTTTAAAATCATAATATTTTCACTCGCATTAGATTGATTAATAAATAAAACAAATATTAAAAAAAAGATTAATTTTTTAATCATATTTTTCTTTTAAATGTTTTGTTACACTTTTAGTGACAAAATTATCAATTTTACCACCAAATTTTGCAATTTCCTTTACGAGTCTAGATGAAATAACTTGTTTATCAGGATCAGACATAAGGAAAACTGTCTCTATTTTGTTATTAAGCTGCCTATTCATACCAGCGAGTTGAAATTCATATTCAAAATCAGAAACAGCTCTTAATCCTCTAAATATAATTGTCGCTCTATGCTTGGCACAAAGAGATGTAGTAAGAGTGTTGAATGATAAAATTTTTAACAATTTCGGGTTAAATTTAAGGTCATTAAAAAGAGATTTTTTAATTAAAGAAACTCTTTCATCAGAAGAAAACAAGCTTTTTTTTGAATCATCGCTGGATACCGCAACAATTAATTTATTAACGATTTTAAAAGATCTGCTAATGACATCTATGTGACCTACTGTTATGGGATCAAATGTACCTGGATATATTCCAATTTTGTTCATAGAAAGAAATTAACTAAAATTATCTTCAATTTTAAAAGCAGAAACAACTTGCTCTTCTCCAGAAAGTTTAAAAATCCTTACACCTTGTGTGTTTCTACCGGCAGTACGTATTTCTTTTACAGCACATCTAATAACTTTCCCCTTATCTGTTGATAAAATAATTTCATCTCCTTCATTGACTGGAAACGATGCCGCTACATGACCATTTCTTTCTGAGGCAATGATACCAATTATACCTTTTCCTCCTCTATTGGTTGTTCGGTAATCATAAAAAGATGTTCTTTTTCCAAATCCATTTTTTGTTATAGATAAAATAAACTTTTGTTTAGCTGAAGCTTCAGATTTTTCATCACTATTTTTAGATCCATTTTTTAATAAGTTTTTAGCAGTTTTATTTTTTATATCAACATTATCTAAAACTGAAAGTGATATAACTTTATCATCTTTAAATAAATCAATGCCTTTTATTCCTTTTGATGATCTGCCCTTAAAAACTCTGAGTTTTTTTGACATAAACCTTATGCACTTACCAAGGTGAGTGCTTAATATTATATCTTGGTCCTCTTTACATATTTTAACACCTACAATTTTATCATTATCATCAAGTTTCATTGCAATTTTTCCGGAAGATTGAACGTTTATAAAATCTTCCAAACTATTTTTTCTAATTTTCCCATTAGCTGTAACAAAAACTACAAATAATTTTCTCCATTCGCTCTCGTTTTCGGGTAAAGGCATAATTGAACTTATAGATTGATGGCTTTTCAAAGGTAATAAGTTAAATAAAGTTTTTCCCTTAGAAGACGCTGATCCTTGAGGTATTTTCCATGTTTTAAGTTTATAGACAAGACCTTGGGTCGAAAAAAATAAGATTGGTGTATGAGAATTTGCGGTAAAAATTTGCACAACATAATCTTCATCTCGTGTTTTAATTCCAGACTTGCCTTTTCCTCCTCTTTTCTGGATTTTTACAGATGAAAGAGAGCCACTTTTTATATAGCCTTTATGTGTAATTGTTACAACAACTGCTTCTTTTTGAATTGTTTCCTCAATATTGTAATTTAATGCAGCGTCAATAATTTGACTTCTACGTTTAACTGAAAATTTATCCTTAATAAGATTCAATTCAGCAATAATTGAATTAAATAATTCTTTTTTGGATTTTAATAATTTTTCATATTTTGTAATTAATTCAGCAAGTTTTTTAATCTCAGTTTCAATTTCTGAAATTCCAAATGCAGTTAATTTTTGTAATCTTAAATCGAGAATTGCTACAACCTGATCTTCTGATAGATTGTAACTAGTTCCACCCTTTTCAGAACTAATGAATTTTATCAATTTACTAGTTTTGTTTATTTTCCATTTTTTAGATAATAAAGACTTTTTTGCCACCTCTACAGTGGAAGAGTTTTTTATAATTTTTATAATTGTATCAATATTTTCTACTGAAACTGAAATACCTATCAATATATGAGCTTTATCAAGTGCTTTTTTTAAATCAAACTTAATTTTTTTCGTTAATGTGTTTTCTCTGAAACCTACAAATTCAGAAATAAATTCTTTTAAATTAAGTATTTTTGGCTTTCCATCAACAATTGCTAAAGTATTAAAACCAAAAGATGACTCGATTGAAGTCATTTTATATAATTGTCTTTTGACAGTTTCAGGCTCAACATTTTTCCTTAGATCTATCACAACTCTTATTCCTTTGTGATTAGATTCATCTCTAATATCACTAATGCCCTCAATTTTTTTATCTCTTGCTAATTCAGCTATTCTTTCATTTAAAGAAGATTTATTTATTTGGTAAGGTATTGATTTTATTACTAATCGCTCTCTACCATTTTTTAAACTTTCTTCTTCAATTTCACCTCTAATTTTAATTGACCCTCTACCTTTGTTGTATCCTTGTTTTAAATTATCTTTACCAATAATTACCCCCCCTGTTGGAAAATCTGGTCCAGGAATTATTTTCATTAATTGCGAAATAGTAATGTCCTTATTGTTTATATAGGCAATGGTGCCATCAATAATTTCTCCTAAATTATGTGGAGGTATACTTGTTGCCATACCTACTGCAATTCCACCCGCTCCATTAACTAATAAATTTGGGTATTGTGAAGGTAATACAGTCGGTTCTCTATCTGTTTCATCATAATTATTTCTAAATTCAATTACATTTTTTTCTATATCATCAATTAAAAATTCAGCAATTTTTGCTAACTTAGTTTCCGTGTATCTCATTGCTGCTGGTGGGTCGCCATCAATAGAACCAAAATTTCCTTGGCCATCAACTAGAGGCAAACTCATAGAAAAATTTTGTGTCATACGAACTAACGCATCATATATAGCTTGGTCACCATGAGGATGGTACTTACCCATAACATCTCCAACAACTCTAGCAGATTTTCTAAATTGTTTAGACCAATCAAACCCTCCTTTATACATTGCGTAAATAATTCTTCTGTGAACAGGTTTTAAACCATCTCTAACGTCAGGCAAAGCACGACTTACTATAACACTCATTGCATAGGATAAATATGATGAACTCATTTCATCATAAACAAATATTGGTTTATAATTATCCTTAGCTGAGCTAGATTCTATTTTATCCATTAAATTTAAAAAGGAATTTCATCATCCAAGTCATTTGTTTGGACGTTGTCGTCATTGGGAAGTGAACTTTTTTCCACATTTGAATCTTGATTCGTTTCTTGAACATTTTCTATTTGGCTATTTTTACTACTTAAAATTTTAAAAGTTGAGTTAAATCCTTGGAGAACTACTTCTGTTGAATATTTGTCTACACCTGCTTTTTCATCTTTCCATTTTCTTGTGGTAAGTTGACCTTCAATATATACTTGGGCTCCTTTTTTGACATATTGTTGAACAACATTTACTAGACCTTCGTTAAAAATAACAATTCTATGCCATTCGGTTTTTTCTTTTTTTTCCCCAGTACTTTTATCCTTCCAAGTATCACTTGTGGCTATACTTAACCGCGCAACACTTTTTCCGTTAACCATTTGCTTGATTTCCGGATCAGCTCCCAATCTTCCTATTAATAAAACTTTATTTAGACTTCCAGCCATATATTTATAGATTTCCTAAATGATTAATTGTTAATATATGCAAATATAACATATTTCCATCTTTTTATTAATAGGTTAGATATAGTTATTAAAAATATGCTTAAAAAAATCGTTATAAAAGGGGCAAAAGAACACAACCTAAAAAATATTTCTTTAGAAATCCCGAAAGATAAGTTTATTGTAATAACTGGGCTTTCTGGGTCTGGAAAATCTTCATTAGCATTTGATACTATCTACGCAGAAGGTCAAAGAAGATATGTAGAAAGTTTATCTGCTTATGCTCGACAATTCTTAGATAAAATGAAAAAACCTAATGTAGATTTAATAGAAGGTTTAAGCCCAGCAATAGCAATAGAGCAAAAAAATACCTCAAAAAACCCTAGATCTACAGTTGCTACAGTTACTGAAATTTACGACTATATGAGAGTATTGTTTGCGCGTGCTGGTACACCTTATTCTCCATTTACTGGCAAACCTATTAAATCACAAAGTGTAGCCGAAATAGTTGATAAAATTAAAAACCTTCCAAAAAAAAATACAATTTATCTATTGTCTCCAATAGTAAGAGGAAGAAAAGGAGAATATAAAAAAGAAATTGCAGGCTATAAAAGAAGAGGATTTCAAAGAGTTAAGGTCGATGGAGAGTATTTTAATATTGATGATTTCCCAGATTTAAATAAAAAAATAAAACACGAGATATCTATTGTGGTAGATAGAATTGTTATAAATAGTGAATTGGGAAATAGATTGGCAGAAGGTGTAGAAACAGCCCTTAATTTATCAGATGGATTGCTTTTCGTAGAATATGAGAACGAATCTCTCCCTAAAAAATACAGAAAAATAGAAAAAACTGTTTTTTCATCAAAATTTGCATGTCCCGAAAGTGGTTTTACAATTGAAGAAATAGAACCAAGATTATTTTCTTTTAATAGTCCATATGGAGCCTGCGAAGAATGTGAGGGAATTGGAGTAAATTTAAATGTAGATCCTAATTTAGTAGTTCCTGATACAAAAAAAAACTTAGCAGATGGTGCTATTGAGCCTTGGTCTAAATCAAAATTCTTATATTATGCACAAACATTATCTTCTTTATCTAAACACTATAAATTTTCTTTGGATACGCCATGGAAAACAATACCCAAAGAAATAAAAGACATAATTCTTTTTGGATCAAATGACGAAGAAATAAAATTTAGTTATGATGACGGATATGAAAAATACTCTACAAAAAAAACTTTTGAAGGTGTTGTTAATAATCTAGAGAGAAGATTTTTAGAAACTGAAAGTGAATGGAAAAGAGAAGAAATTTCACAATATCAAAGTGAATCAAGCTGTGAAAAATGTAAAGGAATGAGGTTAAAGGATGAAGCTTTGTGTGTAAAAATTGATCAATTAAATATAAGTGAAGTTACTATAAAATCTATATCTGAATCAAAAAAATGGTTTGAAGGGTTAGACAAAAAACTTAATGAAAAAGAAAAAAAAATTGCACAACATATTTTAAAAGAAATTAACGAAAGGCTAGATTTTTTATTAAACGTAGGTTTAGATTATTTAACTTTGTCACGAGAATCTGGAACGCTATCTGGAGGAGAATCGCAAAGAATTAGATTGGCTTCACAAATTGGGTCAGGCCTTACTGGAGTTTTGTATGTTCTTGATGAACCTTCAATTGGATTGCATCAGAAAGACAATATTAAGTTAATTAAAGCTCTTAAAAGATTAAGAGATTTAGGCAATACAGTTATTGTGGTTGAACATGACACTGAAACAATGGAAAATGCAGATCATATTATTGACTTAGGTCCTGAAGCAGGAATTAATGGTGGAGAAGTTGTTGCTCAAGGTGAACTTAAAGATATAATTAAAAATAACAAAAGTATTACTGGGAATTATTTATCTAAAAAGAAGAATATATTAATACCTAACAAAAGAAGATCTGCTAAAAATGGAAGATTTTTAGAGATATTAGGAGCATCAGGTAATAATCTTAAAAATGTTAATCTAAAAATTCCTCTTGGTACTTTCACATGTGTAACAGGTGTTTCGGGAAGTGGAAAATCTACTTTAATACTTCACACACTTTATAATGCTTTGAATTTAATGCTTAATAATAATAAATCTAGAAAATTACCCAAAGCTTTTAGAAATTATAAAGGTGTAGAGCAAATAGATAAAATAATTGATATTGATCAATCTCCAATTGGAAGAACCCCAAGATCGAATCCGGCAACTTATACTGGTGCATTTGGTCCAATAAGAGATTGGTTTGTAAATCTGCCTGAATCTAAATCTAGGGGATACAAAGTTGGAAGATTTTCTTTTAATGTAAAAGGAGGTAGATGTGAATCTTGTGAAGGAGATGGGGTAATTACTTACGAAATGCACTTTTTACCAGACGTTTATATTCCATGTGATGTTTGTAAAGGTAGCCGATACAATCGTGAAACTTTAGAAATTAGATTTAAGGACAAAAATATAGCAGATGTTTTGAATATGAGTGTTGATGAGGGTTGTGATTATTTTATCAATATTCCAACAGTGAGAAGTAAATTGCTCACATTAAAAAAAGTCGGCTTGGGTTACATAAAGATTGGTCAACAAGCTACAACATTGTCCGGTGGAGAAGCACAAAGAATTAAATTAGCTAAAGAATTATCAAAAAGATCTACTGGAAGAACTTTGTATATTTTAGATGAACCAACAACTGGATTGCATGCTCATGATATTAAAAAATTACTAGAAATTCTTCAAACTTTTGTTGCTTTAGGAAATACAGTTGTTGTTATAGAACATAATTTAGATGTAATAAAAACTGCAGATTGGATTGTTGATATGGGGCCAGAAGGTGGTATTAATGGGGGTAAAATTATAGCTGAAGGAAACCCTGAAAAGGTTAGCCAAATAGAGGCCAGTTATACAGGTAATTTTTTAAAAAATATTATCAACGCAAAACTTAAAAAAACTGCTTAAATAAATCATAAATAATGGTATAGTGAATCATGACAACAATTTTACAGTCTTTATCTAAAACAATTCACCTGTCAATTATCCTTGCTATATTGTTATTTGCAGGACTTTTTTTTACTGATGGAGGTTGGGGAACTTTTGACCAAATTTTTTGGAGCTGGTTGTTTAGATATTTACATGTTCTTGCTGGAGTAATGTGGATTGGTTTACTTTGGTACTTAAATTTTGTTCAAATTCCAAGTATGCCTAAAATACCTGATGAACAGAAACCAGCAATTGGTAAAGTAATAGCTCCAGCTGTTCTTTTTTGGTTTAGATGGGCTGCATTAGCTACAATAGTCACAGGTTTAATTGTTGCTACTGTAAATGGTTATGTACACCAAGCAATGACTTTAGGTATAGGAAGTGGTGGTGGAAAAAATACAGCTATTGGTATCGGAATGTGGCTTGGAATAATTATGGCGTATAATGTTTGGTTTATAATTTGGCCTAATCAAAAAAAAGCACTTGGGATGGTAGAAGTTTCTTCTGAAGAAAAAGCAAAGTCTGCAAGAGTTGCGATGTTAACTTCAAGGGTTAACACTTTACTATCATTGCCAATGTTACTTACTATGGTAATGGCTCAAAATCTCTATTAATTTAAATCTTTATCTTCTTTTAAAACAGTTTTAGAAGTTACTTTTGTATAATTTAAAACAGGAGTGGCAACAAAAATTGAAGAATAAGTTCCAATAATAACACCCACAATCATTGCAAAGGAAAATCCTTTTAAAATTTCACCTCCTAAAATATAAATTGAGAGTAAAGCCAGTAGAGTTGTTACTGATGTTATTAAAGTCCTAGACAAAGTTTGATTAGTAGAAATGTTAGAAATTTCAGATATATGAGATTTGGTATATTTTTTTAAATTTTCTCTAATACGATCAAATATAACAACAGTATCATTCATCGAATAACCAACAATGGTAAGAACTGCAGCAACAATTGATAAATTAACTTCATAGGATAAATAAGAAAAAATACCAACAGTTATTATAACATCATGAATAATTGCTAAAATTGCACCTAGGCTAAATTGCCATTCAAATCTAATCCAAATATAAAATAGCATTGCTGCAAGCGATAAACTAATGGCTAATAAACCGTCCCTTAACAGTTCTTCACTGACTTTAGGTCCAACATTTTCAACACGTCTAAAATTAATATTAGATCCTAAATCAGAAACTAATTGTTTATTAATTGTTTTAATAAAGTTAGTGTTTGAGGTATCAGTTTTTTCAATTTTTACTAAATAATCTTTTTCTTGTCCAAATTTTTTAACTTTTATATCTCCTAAATCCATTTGTAAAAGAGATTGTCTCAATTGATTTATGTTAATATTATCATTTTCTATTCTAACTTCAATTAAAGTGCCTCCTTTAAAATCAACACCTAAATTTAAACCTTTAAAGATAATGATTAAAATTGAAATAAATATTAATAAAAGTGATAAAAGGTTTAGTTTTTTATAAAAAGTTGAAAATTTAATATCTTTAGGTAATTTATAAATCATAGTGAAATATTTTTATCCTTTTTAGTCATTGCATAAATTGATGAAAGGTGCCTAGCAAAGAAATAAGCAGAAAATAATGTTGTTAATATGCCTATCCCTAAAGTCACAGCAAAACCTTTAACGGGACCGGATCCTAAGAAGAAAAGAATTATAGCAGATATTAAAGTGGTAATATTTGCGTCTAATACAGCAGATTGTGCGTTTTTATAGCCAGAATCAAATGCATGTATAATTGATTTTTCAACTTTCAATTCTTCTTTAATTCTTTCAAAAATTAATACATTAGCATCAACTGCCATCCCGACTGTTAAAATAATTCCTGCAATACCAGGTAAAGTTAAGGTTGCTTCTAAAACTGTTAAAATTCCGCATAATAATAGAAGATTTATTATTAATGCCAAATTAGCAATTACTCCTAATTGTCTATATTTATAAAACATATAAATAATTACTAAGAAAAAACCAATTAATAAAGATATTGCGCCAGCTTTAATAGAATCTTCTCCTAAATCTGGTCCAACAGTTCTTTCTTCAACTATTAATAAAGGCGCGGGCAGAGCTCCTGACCTTAATAGTAAAGATAAATCAGTGGCTGATTGAAATGTAAAATTACCAGAAATTTGACCTTTGCCACCAATAATACTTTCTCTTATAGATGGTGCACTAATAATATTTCCGTCTAAAACTATTGCAATTCTCCGACCAATGTTGCCAGTAGTTGCTCTAGCAAATTTTTTGGCACCTACTCTATCAAAGGTAAAATTTACTATAGCTTCATTAGTTCTACTGTCTACTGAGGCAGTGGCATTTAACAAATTGTCTCCACTTATTATTACTCTTTTACTTATACTTAATTTTTCATCACTATTATCAAAAGAAAGAATTTCAGAACCAAAAGTATTTTCATTTTCTGAAACTAACCTAAAGGTTAAATTTGCAGTTTTGCCTAAAAGTTTTTTAATTCTATTTGGATCAGCAAGACCAGGTAATTCAATTAATATCCTTTCATTACCTCTTTTGATAATAGTTGGATCTTTAGTTCCAATTTCATCTATTCGTCTTCTAACTATTTCAAGTGATTGTGTTAATGTTAAACTTTTTATTTCAATAAGACCAAACTTCGAAAAAGATATATTAACCAGATTTTCTTCAATAAAAAAATCCATTTCAAATGATTTAAACTGGTCATAATAAGTATTAGAAAAATTTTCTTTACTAACAAAAAAATTTTGAAATGATTCAATTTGATCTTTTTGGAGAAGAAACTTTATAGATTGATCTTCTATTTTAATATTTTGATATTTAAAACTATTTGTTTTTAAATATTTTCTAATATCAATCAATTTTTGTTGTAATTTTTGTTTAATAACAGGGCTGGAGTCAACTTCTAAAAGTAAATAAGATCCACCTTGTAAATCTAATCCTAAATTAATTTTTTTATTAACTAGGAAGTTTTTGTTTTCGTCTATTAGATTTAAAAAAGAATATGCTGTAAGAATAATTATTATTGTATAAATAATTGATACTTTTATTTTTGAAAAATATAACACAAAATAAAATTATTTTTTTATATTTGGTGAGTTTGATAAACTTTGCACAGTAGATTTAATAACTTTAATTACAACACCTTCTGTAATTAATAAGTCGATTTTATCATCTTCATTTACTTTTTCGATTGTACCAACAATACCACCAGAAGTAACAATTTCATCACCTCTTTTAAGGCCTGCAACCATAGCCTTGTGATCTTTAATTTTTTTTTGCTGCGGTCTAATTAAAAAAAAATAGAAAATAACAAAAATAAGTATTAATGGAACAAACTGGGATAAACCTGAACTAGACATAATTACTCCTAAAATTATACTATGATTATACTAAATAAAAAAAATAAACAATAATTATTATTTAATAAATTTCTTATTATTCATATAAGGTCTAAGTATCTCAGGAATAATTATAGACCCATCTTTTAACTGATAGTTTTCCATAATTGCAATTAGTGTCCTACCCACAGCTAATCCAGAACCATTTAAAGTAGCTAAAAAATTGTTATCATTTTTATTATCTTTATACTTAGCCTTCATCCGTCTGGCTTGAAATTGTCCACATGAAGAACAGCTTGATATTTCTCTATACTTGTTTTCTGAAGGTATCCAAACTTCTAAATCATAAGTTTTTTCTGCACTAAAACCCATATCTCCTGTGCATAAAAGAATCTTTTGATAAGGAAGTTTCAGTCTATTCAATATTTCTTGTGCGCAGTTCGTCATTCTTTCTAATTCTTCAATTCTTTTTGACGGCTCCACAATACTAACTAACTCAACTTTATAAAATTGATGCTGTCTTATCATTCCTTTTGTATCTTTGCCATAACTACCTGCTTCTTTTCTAAAACACGATGTAGATGCAACCATCCTTTTGGGTAAACTTTCAGATTTTAAAAAAGAATCTCTTACAACATTAGTTAAAATAACTTCAGCTGTTGGAATTAAAAATTTTCTAAACTTTTCATCATCAAGATGAATTTCAAATTGATCATTTTCAAACTTTGGCAATTGTCCTGTGCCAAACATGCTAGAATCGTTTGCAATAAGTGGAGGTGATATTTCCTGATAACCAAAATCATTAGTATGAACGTCAAGCATAAAATTAGAAATAGCTCTTTCTAGCAATGCAAGATCTCCTTTAAGAAAAACAAATCTAGCCCCAGATGTCTTAGTGGCAGTTTCAAAGTCCATTTGATTTAAATTTTTTCCAAGTTGATCGTGAGATTTAGGCGTAAAGTCAAACTTGGTAATTTGACCTGCTTTGTTTATTAAAGTATTTTTTGTTTCATCTTTACCCACGGGAACATCATCTAGCGCAATATTAGGGATTGTTCCTAAGAGAAAATTTAGTTCTTTTTTAATTTTTGCTAGCTCTACTATAATTTCATCTATTTTTAACGAAACTTCTTTAGATTTGGAAAAAAGATTTTTATCTTTTTGTTTGGATATAATTTTTTTTTCTTGTTCAAACTTTTCTTTTGATTGTATTAAATTTCGATTTTTATAATCTAAATCTATTATAGTTGTAATATTAACAGTTGAATTTCGTTCAGCTATTTTTTTAGAATAAAATTTTGGATTATCTCGAATTAGTTTAATATCATGCATTTTGTTTTTTCTTTTCGATTAAAGTAACTGATAATATAGATAGTTCATAAAGAATTAAAAGTGGTATTCCTAAGCCAATTTGAGTTATTGGGTCTGGTGGTGTTAAAATTGCAGCTACAGCAAAAATTATTACCACTACATATTTTCTACGTTTTCTTAGATATTTAGAATCAACAAAACCAACTTTAGCTAAAAGACTCAATAAAACTGGTAATTGGAAACTAATGCCAAAAGCAAATATTAATCTCATAATTAAAGATAAATACTCACTAACTTTTGCTTCTAGTTGTATTGGTAGGTTGTTTGCATGAGCGGTTGTTTCAAAAGATAAGAAAAATTTAATCGCAAGTGGCATGATTAAATAATAAACTAACATACCTCCTAGTAAAAATAAAATAGGCGTTGCTACCAAATAAGGTAACAAAGCTTTTTTTTCATTTTTATATAAACCAGGTGCTATAAACTTCCAAATTTGAATTAAAATGAGTGGACTTGAAAAAAACACGGCTGTAAAAAAAGCTACTTTCAAGTAAGTAATAAAAGTTTCATGCAAGGCAGTAAAAATCATTCTTCTTGTTACTTCATCGTCTTTAACTGCTTCAGTGTATGGGGCAACTAAAAAACTATAGATATTTTCAGCAAAAAAATAACATATAATGAAGAAAATAAATAAACAAATAATAGATTTAACTAGTCTCGATCTTAATTCTGTAAGATGCCCAACAAAAGAAGATTGTTTACTGTTATCATTAATCATCTTTTTTTTTTATTTTTTCAGCATATTTATCGCTATTTATTGAAAAATCATCTTCAATATTTTTTTCAATATCAGTTATGTCTTTTTCAAAATCGCTAAAATAGTTTTTGAATGAACCTATCCAGCTGCCTATTTTTTTAACCATAGTTGGAAAATCTTTAGGGCCAACAATTAAGATTGCTAAAACCACTATAATTAGTATTTCTAACCATCCAATTTGTGGCATTATAAATTATTTTTTATCTGAATTGATGTCTTCGGCTGATTTGTCTGGAGTTTGATCAAGGTTCGTTTGTTCATTAGTGGGATCTTGTATTCCTTTTTTAAAACTTTTTATTCCTTTGGCAATATCCCCCATTAGATCTGATATTTTACCTCTTCCAAAAAGCAAAACTACCAAAACAACCACTATCGCTATTTGCCAAAAACCAATACTCATATAATTAGATTATATACAATTTTTTATAATATTAAAGATTTCTTTTATTCTTCTTCTGATTTTAGCGATTGATTTAACATTTCATCAATATTTGAATACATATTATCTTTTTTTTCGTTTATTTGTTCTTTATAAAACTTGCCCGTACCAAAAATTGAAGAATCAATATTTTCATTATCTATTAAACCTGCTGACGATAATTCTTCAATATTTGGTAAATCAGAAATTTTTTGAAGATTAAAATGACTTAAAAAGCTTTCGGTGGTTATATATTGAATTGGCTTACCAGGAACATCTTTTCTTCCTGATGGCCTAACCCAATTTAACTCTAAAAATAACTCTAATGTCCCTGTTGCAAAAGCCACACCTCTTATTTCTTCAATTTCCGATCTTGTTACTGGTTGGTGATAAACAATAATAGCTAAAGTTTCTAAAGCTGCCTTTGATAATTTTTTTTTAGAAAAAGTTTGTAATGACATAAATTTGGATAGGCTTGAAGAAGTTCTAAAAGACCATTTGTTTGCAATACATATTAAATTAACACCTCTATTAAGATATTGCTGTTGCAAAGATACTAAAATTTTATTTACATTTACAGATCTACCAAGTCTTTCTTGAATACTTTCAACACTTAATGGTTCATCAGCTGCAAATAAAATTGCTTCAGTTTTTCTTTCATCCTGATTTGGGTTGTTGGGAAAAGTAATTACTTTTAAAAGTTTTTTTTTTTCATTTTTTTTCTTTAACTAACAGTTTATCAAAATCTTTTTTTTGCATTATATTAATTATACCTTCTCTTGTTAACTCTAAAGATGCACAAAAAAGTCCAGCTAAACCAGTTTTTTTAAGTTGCTGGCTTTTTCTAAATTCGCTTGGAATAAATTCATATACATCTTTCCAGTTTAACAAATTTTGTATGTTATCTTTAATAATTTTAATTCCATGTTCTGTAGAGCAGACTGCAAGTTTAGGTATGTTTATAGAAAGAAAATTTTTTCTCATAGTATGATTGGAATAAGATTTCAATAATTCATACAATGAAACTGCATACTTTGAATTTTTAGAAATTTTTTTGTTTCTTGAGATGAATCCTCTCATGTGAATATCAACACCCAATCTTTTTTTTTTAATCAACTGATCTGATAACAATCTTATTAATTCAAGTTTTTTTAACTGAAGTTTTAATTTCTCTGCTACTTCGTAAGCTTTAAAGTCCTCTTCTTCATCTTCTGGTAATAATAGTTTTGATTTAAGATAGGCTAACCAAGTAGCCATGAGTAGGTATTCAGAGGCTACATCTAAGTTCAAATCTTTTTCTTTATTAATGAAGTTGATAAATTCATCAGCTAATTGAGTTATGGAAATATCAGCTAAATTAACTTTTTGTGACTTTGCTAAATCTAATAAAACTTCTAGTGGTCCAGAATAATTATCGATATTAATTTTTAGGGGTTCATTTTGAAATTGATTCATTAAAATAAGTTTATCCTAAAAATTTAAAGAATTGTGATGTTTTTTTTTCAGTAAACTTATCTATATAAGGAATAACTTTAGATAACTTATGCATTTCCTTAATATTGGCATTACAATGAAGTATCAAATTACAACCGGCATCAAAAGCTTTAACAGCATTTTGTTCTAATGAAAATTTTAATGACTTCATTGATATATCGTCTGAAATTAAAATTCCTTTAAAATTAATTTGCTTACGTATAACATCATTAATTAACGTTTTAGAATGTGTGCATGTATTAATTTTATCATATGAGGAATAAATAATGTGGCCAGTCATAGTGAAATATGATTTACAAAATTTAAAAGGTTTAAAATCATTTTTAATTAACTTATTTTTATTAGTACTAATTGTTGGTGTATCGTAGTGGCTATCACATTTTGATAAACCATGTCCTGGTATATGCTTTGTTACAGTTGCGATTTTATTTTTTTCAAAATTTTTAATACAAAATTTTCCAATTTTAACTACTTCATTTACATTTTTTGAAAAAGATCTAGAACCAATTATATTATGCGCATTTTCTCTCTCTATATCTAAAACTGGTACAGTATTAATATTAATCCCAATTTCATTAAGTAAGTTTGATACAGCATTAATATATACTAGATAGTGAATAAAAAACGCTTTTCTATTTTTGCTATAAAGTTTACCAAAATGTCGTTGTGAAAAATAACTTAAATCAATAATTTTATTTATTCTAGATACCTTGCCGCCCTCTTGATCAATTAATATTGGGTATTTTTCTGATTTAAAAATATTTTTTATACTATTCGTTAACTTTTTTACCTGTTGGATATTCTTAATATTTCTTGAAAATAATATAATACCCCATGGTTTAACTTTTTTAAATAGTTCTATTTCACTTCTTGATAACTTTAAACTTCTAATTCCAAAAATTACTGCTTTTTTATTCATTGGTATTTATTAATTTTTCCCAGAATCTTTTTTTTCTATTTTTATTAAATTCCTCCAGATCATTTTTATAAATATAAATATCTTTCGTATCGTTTTGAAGTATTGGTAAATTTAATAAATTATTATTTAAACTATATGAAGATCTTGATTTATTGGTAAATATTATATTTTTTGTTGAAAAATATTTTTTAAATATTAATAATGAAAAAATAAGAAAAGTAATTAAAAAGAATATATTTTTGATTTTGAATATCATTACATGCTACTAGGAGTGGATACGCCTAATATTTTCATTCCATTGGTTATTACAATAGATAGAGCTTGTAATAAGGCCAGTCTTAGGAAATTAATTTTGCTCTGATCTGCAACGAACCTAAGTTCTTTGTTTTTACTACCCATATTCCAATATGCATGAAATAAAGTTGCTAATTCGTATAAATAAAAAGGTATTCTATGTGGCTCTAGTTTAGATGATGACAATTCAACGCATTTTGGCCATTCAGATATTTTTTTCATTATTTGAATTTCATGATTATTTAACTCAAAATCTAAATTAGAAATTTTTATCTCATCTTCAATATTTAAATTCAAAGCTCTAAAAATTGATTTAATTCTTGCAAATGCATATTGGACATAGAAAACTGGATTATCTTTGGATTTTTCAGTAACTTTTTTAAAATCAAAATCTAATTCTGTTTCATTGCTTCTGCTTAACATTATAAATCTTGTAGAATCTTTGCCAACTTCTTTAATTAAATCATCAACAGTAATATAGTCACCTTTCCTTTTGGACATTTTAAAAGGTTGTCCATTTTTATAAAGTTTTACCAATTGAGAGACTTTACAAATTAAATTAACTTTATTTTTTGAAAGTGCTTTCACTGCAGAAGAAATTCTATTTATATATCCAGAATGATCAGCTCCTAGAATATTTATTAAAATATCATATTTGCGTAATATTTTATCTGAATGATAACCAATATCTCCAGCAAAGTATGTCCAGGTATTGTCTGCTTTTTGTAAAGGTCTATCAATGTCATCTCCAAATTGCGTTGACTTAAAAAGTAATTGTTCTCTAATCTTCCAATCTTTAGTTATTTCTCCTTTGGGTGGTTTTAATTTACCTGAATAAACATAATTATTTTTTTTAAGATCTTCTATTGCTTTAGCTACAACGTTATTTTTAATCAATTTAGACTCATAAACAAAATTATCATGTTTTATGCCCAGCAAATTTAAGTTTTCCATAATCATCTCCATTGAACATTTCAGCGATTCATCAGTTAAGACATTGATTATTTTTTCAATATTGTTAAAGTTTTTTATATTTTTTTTTTTAATTATTTTTTTTGCAATATCAACAATATAATCTCCTGGATAAAGATCTTTTTTTTTTGGAAAAGGAATATTTTTAGTAATTTCTAATATTCGATGATGGACAGATTCTACAAAGTTTTTAATTTGACCACCATAATCATTAACATAATATTCTTTTGTTACATGATTTCCATTAAACGCTAATAGATTTGACAAAGTGTCACCTAAAACAGCTCCTCTACAATGGCCTACATGCAGTGGACCCGTGGGATTAGCTGATACAAATTCTATATTATACTTTTTTAATTTATTAATATTTGATCCATATTTATTAGACATTTTAATTACTTCACTTAAATAATTTTGCCAAAATGAACTATGAAAAGAAATATTTAAAAAACCTGGTTTAGCAATTTCTATATACTGAAATTCCTTAAAATTTAATAAAAAATGTTTTTGTAATATTTCTGCTAATTTTATTGGTGACGTTTTATTAAATTTAGCTAAGATCATAGCGGCATTACAAGAAATATGAGCATTTTGATTTTTGGGAGGTAACTCAACTGTTATCTCTTTTGTGTTTTCAGAGATACCAATAATGTCATCTTTTTTAAGTATTTTTAAATATTCAAAAATTTTTTTTTGATAATCAGAAAATAAGTTCATTTAATTTTATTATATAAGTTAATAGCAAATCTATCAGTCATTCCAGCAACAAAATCTGCTATTAAACGTTCCTTTTCATCAATTTTTAATAATTCCTTGCTAATATATTTTTTTGGATTCTTAAATATATTTTTAAATAAATCATTTATTATCTTTTTGCCTTTGTTTGTATTGATTAGAACACTTTTGTGATTATACATGTTTTGATTTAAAAAATCTTTTATCTGATTGTCTACAGTTTTCATTTTATAAGAGAAATCAACTATTAGTTTTTTCTGTTTATAAATATCTTTTAAAGCCTTTGGTTTATTTTTGCTGAGATTTATATTTGTTGTTTTTATTACATCTAAAACCATTTCGTTAATTAAATCTCGGACAATTTGATTAATAATTACTTCTCTTCTATAATTTTTAATATTTTTAACATGTTTTTTAACTAATTCTGATATAAAGGGAATTGCAGATATTTTTTGAATTGTAAATAAACCAGCTCTTAAACCATCTTCGAGATCATGATTATTGTATGCTATGTCATCTGATATTGCCGCAACTTGAGCTTCTAAAGATGGATAGGAATTAAAAACTATATTTTTATTAAAAAAATCTTTTCTCAAAATTTTTTTGTACTCACTTATATTTTCTACTGGGCCATTATGTTTTAATAATCCATCTAAGGTTTCCAGGGTAAGGTTCAACCCATAAAATTTGTAATATTTATTTTCAATAAATGTAACAATTCGTAAAGTTTGAATATTATGATTAAAACCTCCATAATTTTCCATGCAATCTCTAAGAGTTTCTTCACCAGCATGCCCAAAGGGGGTGTGCCCGAGGTCATGAGATAAACTTAATGTTTCACTTAAATCTTCATTTAAACATAGTGCACGAGCTAGAGTTCTGGCTATTTGTGAAACCTCCATAGAATGAGTTAATCTTGTTCTATAATGATCTCCGATTGTATTAACAAAAACTTGGGTTTTGTGCTTCAATCTCCTAAATGAAGATGAGTGTACGATTCTGTCCCGATCTCTTTGATATGGTGACCTTATGGGTTGCTCAGTTTCATAATAAAATCTTCCTTTACTATTTATTGATTTTACAGCATAAGATTTTAAATAATTTTCATTAAAATATTTTTGCATAATTCAAATAAGATGACTATATTATAATATATTGATTTAAAATGATTAAAGAAATAAATTTTAGCGAAAAAGCTGTGGAAAGAATTAATCAGCTTATAGCTCAAAAACCAACTGGAACTTATTTTAGAATAGCTGTAAAAGGTGGTGGCTGTTCTGGTTTTAAGTATGATTTTTCATTTACAAATCAAGTTGAAGAAAGTGATTTAAAACAGAATAACATACTTATAGATCAATCATCCTTAGATATGTTAAAAGGGTCAAAAATTGATTTTGCAGAAGAATTAATAGGAGATTCATTTAAAATATCGAATCCAAAAACAAAATCTTCTTGTGGTTGTGGTATTTCTTTCTCACTTTAATGAAAATAAGTTCTTGGAATGTTAATTCGATAAGAGCTCGAATAGACAACGTTAAAGATTACTTAGAATCAACATCCCCTGATGTAGTATTGCTTCAAGAAATTAAAGCTGAAGAAAAAAACTTTCCTTATGAGGAGTTAAATAAAATTGGATATCATTCGTATATAAGTGGGCAAAAAAGTTATAATGGTGTAGCAATTTTATCAAAAAAAAAATTGGATAAAATAAATCGATTATTGCCAGGTGATAATATTAAACAAGCGCGAATAATTTCAACTGAAATTAAAATAAAATCAAAGGTTATTGAATTTATTAATATTTATGTTCCCAATGGAAATCCGGTTGATACAGACAAGTATGAATATAAAATTAAATGGATTGATTTATTTATTAAAGAAATTAATAAAAAATTAAACAAAGATATAAACATAGTAATAGGTGGTGATTTTAATATTATACCAGATGACATAGATGCTTATGATTCTAAAAGATATTTAAATGATGCTCTTTTTAGATTGGAAATTAGAAAGAAGTATAGAACATTAATTAATATGGGCTTGGTGGACGCATACAGACATATAAAAAAAAATAAACAAGAGTACACATTTTGGGATTATATGGCGGGTTCCTGGCAAAAAAACTACGGATTACGTATAGATCATTTTTTAGTCTCAAACAATATTTTAGAAAATATAAAAAATATTAATATCAACAAAAAACCTAGGTCTAAAAATAAACCTTCTGATCATACTCCAGTAGAGTTAGAAATTAGTTAACTCTCCCATAAATATCTTTAAACCGCACTATATCTGTTTCTTTTAGAATGGAACCAACTTGAATCTCTATAATTTTAATTGGTTTTTTAAATATATTTTGTATTCTATGAATGGATTTTTTTGGAATAAAAATTGAATCATTAGGCTTCTTTAGGAATGTATTTTTATTAACAGTAATTTTGGGTTGGCCTTGAGATACCAGCCAATATTCAGATCTATGAAAATGTTTTTGTAAACTTAATGAGGCTTTTGGTTTAACATATAGCTCTTTAACTAAAAAACCATTACCTTGATATAAATTTACATATCTACCCCAAGGTCTATAAAAAATATTTTTTTTCTTAAAGTATTTATTTTTATTTTTTTTATACATTTGAGCAATCTCTTTCCAGCTCCCAAGGTCTGACCATGGAATATCAAGCTTTATAGCGTTTATATTTTTTGCTTTTTCTAGAATAGCGTGGTCAAAGGATTTGGCGGGTGCTTTGGTAAAAAAAATTTTATTTAAATAATACGTATTATTTTTAAGTATAGCTTTAGAGACTGCTTTAGCACAATTTTTATAGATGGCTGGCTGATATTTTTTAAAATTATTAATAATTGAATCCTTGGTTAAAAAAAACATTCCAGAGTTCCAGTAGCCGTTTTGATTGATAATTTTCTGAGCTTTTTTTTTATCAGGTTTTTCAATAAATTTTTTTACTTTATTAAGATTCTTGTTTATTTTTTTAGTTAAAAAATACCCATACTCACTAGATGGTGATTTTGGTTTTATACCAAAAATAAATATATTTTTTTCTGTCAAATTATTCTTATTTTTATTAATTTCTTTACAAAATATATTATTTTTTTCAATTAAATGATCTGCAGAAAAGAAAATTAGGCTTTGTTTATTTGGAATATCCTTTATTAGTGCTGACGATAACATTGCTGAAGCTGTATTTCTCTTAGACGGCTCTAGAATTATTTTATACTTTTTAACATTAAATTTTTTTAGGCAAATTTTAATTTGATTTATGTATTTAGAATTAGTGCTTATAATTGGATAGTCATAAATAGGTTTTTTTATTCTCTGAATAGCTTTTTCAAATAAGCACCAACCTCCAAAATCAATAAATTGTTTAGGTGTATTATTTTTAGATTGAGGCCATAGTCTTGTCCCTGCTCCACCACATAAAATAACAGGTCTTATTTTCATTTTTTATATATCAGCATAGCACTTAACTTCTTTAGAAGCTCCTGGGTGTGTAACTGCCCCACTAGAAGCAGGTCCTACAGATTGGGAATATTTCCACAAAGTACCAGTTTTGAAATTTTCTTTTTTAGGTTTCCATTTCTTTCTTCTTTTCGCTAATTCTTTTTGTGAAATTTTAATATTTACAGTTCCAATTTTGGCGTCAATTTCAATTATATCACCATTTTTAACTAAGGCTATTGGACCACCTACAGATGCTTCGGGTGTAACATGCCCTATACAAAAACCTCTTGTGGCTCCAGAAAACCTTCCATCAGTTATAAGGGCAACAGTATCACCCATTCCTTGACCATAAATAGCTGCTGTAGTAGAAAGCATTTCTCTCATGCCTGGTCCTCCTTTAGGTCCTTCATATCTAATTATTATAACATCACCATTTTTATATTTTTTATTTAAAACAGCTTTATAAGCATCTTCTTCGTTATCGAAACATTTTGCTTTACCAGTAAATTTAAGATTTTTTAAACCTGTAATTTTTACTATTGCACCATGTGGTGCTAAGTTTCCTTTAAGTCCTACTACACCTCCATCTGGTGATAATGGATTGTTGTATCTCCTAATAACTTTTTGCTTATCATTAAATTTTACGTTTTTAAGATTTTCTTTAATTGTTTTTCCAGTTACTGTTAAACAATCCCCATGCAAAAAACCGCCATCAAGAAGAGTTTTCAAAATCAGTGGAACGCCACCAGCTTCAAACATATCTTTAGCGACATATTTGCCGCTAGGTTTTAAATCAGCTAAGTATGGAGTTTTTTTAAATATTTTAGCAACATCCATTAAATCAAATTTAATTCCACATTCGCTAGCAATAGCAGGTAAATGAAGCCCAGCATTTGTAGAGCCTCCTGTAGCGGCAACAACGGTAGCGGCATTTTCTAAAGATTTCTTAGTAACTATGTCCCTAGGTCTTATTTGATGTTTGATTAAATTCATTACAGTTTTACCACTTTCATAGGCAAATTTATCTCTTTCTTCGTATGGAGCTGGTGTTCCAGAAGAATAAGGTAACGCCAAACCAATGGCTTCAGAGACACAAGCCATTGTATTAGCTGTAAATTGCCCCCCACATGCTCCTGCACTCGGACATGCCACTAAAGATAAATCTTCTAGCTCCTTTTCTTTAATAGTGCCTTGTGTATATTTACCTAAAGCTTCATAAACATCAACTACAGTAACATCTTTGCCTTTAAATTTTCCTGGTAATATAGATCCACCATACATAAAAACACTTGGAACGTTTAATCGACACATAGCCATCATTAAACCTGGTAAAGATTTATCACACCCAGCAACACCAACCAAAGCATCATAGCAATGACCTCTTACGGTTAATTCAGTTGAATCAGCAATAATTTCTCTAGATACCAAAGAGGATTTCATTCCTTCGTGACCCATAGCTATTCCATCAGTTACAGTAATTGTGCAAAATTCACGAGGTGTACCATTTGAATCTGTAACACCTCTCTTTACAGATTTAGTTTGTCTCATTAAAGCGATATTACATGGCGCGGCCTCATTCCAAGTAGAAACAACACCAACAAAAGGTTTGTTTACATCTTCTTTAGTTAAATTCATGGCATAATAAAAAGATCTGTGTGGTGCTTTTTGAACACCAACGCTTGTGTGTCTACTGGGTAATTTACTTTTATCAATCTTCATAATTAATTTTTAATACTATTTAGAATAGTATTCAACTTTTTAAGCTCAATATTATAAGTATTTAATGAGTTTCTCTGTTTTGCTACTATAACTTTTGGTGCATTTTGTAAGAAAGACTTATTTTCCAACTTTTTAACTAAAGATAAAATTTTATCATTTAAAAGATTAATTTTATTAGAAATGTTTGCTTTTTGAATTGTAAAATCAATGTTATTATTAAAATATAAACTTATAGTCTCAATACCAACGATAATATTAACACCATTCTTTTTTACGCTAGAATTATAAATGTTATTTATTCTTGCAACCCGCTTTAGAACATCTTCGTTATCTTTTATGATTTTTTTTTTACTACTATTCAATTCGGAAACTGAAATGTCGATAAATTCACCAGGTTGTATATCAAGATTTACTTTAGTAGACCTTATGTTGCTAACTAATTGAATTATCCAATCAATTTTTTTGTGACTTTCTTTGTAGGTGCCGCTTGGAACAAAAGGTAAGTCCCAATTTTTAAACATTAATGGTGTCTTTAAGATCTTATTTAATTTTAATTTAAGCCAAAGATTTTCAGTAAAAAATGGTATGAATGGATGCAACATTATTAATATATTTGATTGGATAAAACTTGAAAATACACGTGTTTCAATCAAACTTTTTTTATCTTTAGACATGAAAATTGGTTTAAGAAATTCAAGATACCAATCACAATAAAAATGCCAAACAAATTGATAAATAACTTTAGCCGCTTCATCAAATCTAAAGCTAGATATATGTTTTTGTGCATCTTTATTAGTTTTAAATAACTCATAATATATCCACTTATTAATATCCAAGTTAGTTTTTTTAATTTTAATTTCCTTGGAATACTTGCATTTATTTAATTCTAAAAATGTGTTTGCATTCCATATTTTATTTAAAAAATTTCTATATCCATTAACACGATCTTCTGAAAGTTTTACATCTCTTCCTGGGGCAGCCATAGAAATTAAAGTAAATCTTAATGAATCGGCGCCATGTTTATTTATTATTTCAAGTGGATCAATAACGTTGCCTTTTGATTTTGACATTTTTTGTCCTTTTTCGTCTCTTACTAGGGCGTGAACATAAACCTTTTTAAAAGGAACTTTTTTTATAAGATGTGATCCCATCATCATCATTCTTGCTACCCAAAAGAAAATAATATCAAATCCTGTAACAAGAACTGAAGTTGGATAAAATTTTTTTAACTCATGAGTTTTTTTTGGCCAGCCTAATGTTGCAAACGGCCATAAGGCAGAAGAAAACCATGTGTCTAAAACATCCTCATCTCTTTTAAGCTCAACATTTTTATTGTAAAATTTATATGCTTGTTTTTTTGCATCAGATTCATTTACTGCTACAAAAATTTTTTTATCTTTTGAATACCAAGCTGGTATACGATGTCCCCACCATAATTGTCGTGAAATACACCAAGGCTGAATATTATTCATCCACTCATAATATGTGTTTGACCAATTGGATGGAAAAAAGATTGTTTTTTTATTCTTAACATTTGTAATTGCTTTTTTTGCTAAAAATTTTGCATCCGCAAACCACTGTTCTGTAAGCAAGGGTTCAATTATAGAATTAGAACGATCACCATAAGGTACGGTATTTTTTATCCCTTCAATTTTTTCAAGTAAATTTTGATCTTTTAAAATATCTATAATTTTCTTTCTAGCATCAAATCTATCTAATCCCTTTAAGGATTCTGGTGATGTATTATTTAATTTACCATTTTTTTCAAAAATATTTATAAATTCCAAATTGTGTTTTTTTCCTAAATTAAAATCATTAAAATCATGTGCTGGAGTAACTTTAAGAACTCCAGAACCTTGTTCTATTGAAACATAATCATCAGAAATAATTTTTACTTTTCTTTCAATAATTGGGACTAAAACATTTTTGCCAATTAATGATTTATATCTTTCATCGTTTGGGTTTACCGCAACAGCTGTGTCACCTATAATTGTTTCTGGTCTAGTTGTTGCTATTGTAATATATTTTTGATTTTCTAATATTTTATACTTTATAAAATATAAACTTGATTGAACTTCTTTTTGTTCAACTTCTAAATCTGAGATAGCAGTCTCAAGTTTAGTATCCCAATTAACTAATTTTGTGTCTTTGTAAATAAGATTTTCATTATAAAGTGAAACAAAAGTTTTTATTACTGCCTTAGATAAATCAGAATCCATAGTAAATCTATTTCTTGACCAATCGCATGAGCAACCTAATTTTTTAAGTTGATTTAAGATTTTATCACCAGACTCTTTTTTCCATTTCCAAACTTCTTTTATAAATTTGTCTCGCCCAAGTTTATTTTTTGAAATTCCATCTTTTAATAATTTTTTTTCTACTAAGGCTTGTGTTGCTATACCGGCATGATCTGTTCCTGGTTGCCATAATGTCTCATACTCATTCATTCTATAAAATCGTATTAATAAATCTTGTAGAGAATTATTTAATGCATGACCCATATGTAAACTTCCAGTGACATTTGGAGGGGGTATGACTATTGAAAATTGTTTTTTTTTATTATTTTTTGGTTTAAAGAATTTATTTTTTTCCCAGTACTTATATATCTTTCTTTCGATATTTGTGTGATTATAATTTGAATTTTGCATTTTGCTTAAACATATAATAATTTGATATAAAACAAAGAATTGATTCATTCAATTTAATGAAAATTGGCCACGTGGCGGAATGGTTACGCAGAGGATTGCAAATCCTTCCATCCCAGTTCGATTCTGGGCGTGGCCTCCAAAATTTTTGTTGTTTTGTGTTAAAAAAAAAGTATCTTGTTGTTATTCCTCGGTAGCTCAGTTGGTAGAGCAGTTGACTGTTAATCAATTGGTCGCAGGTTCGAGTCCTGCCCGAGGAGCCAAAATGACTAACTTACTTTTTTTTCCAAAGTTCTTGTGTTTTTTAAGATTTGAAATATTTTTTCTTTCTGTTGATCTGAAAAATTAGAAAAAAGTTTAACTAAGAAAGAATAATTTAAATCTTCTACTTGAGTTGGTTGTTGAGCTGTGTCTGTTGGGGTTTCTGGAACGTAATCTTCAAAAAAATATATAACCGGTACTTTTAAAAAATTTGATAATTGCATTATTCTTAAAGAACTTATTCCATTTGTTCCTTTTTCGTATTTTTGAATCTGTTGAAATGTGACTTTGATAGCTTGGGCAACTTTTGTTTGTGTTAATCCTAATGCCAATCTTCTCATCCTGAGTTTAGCACCTAAATGTTTATTAAAATTTATTTCCATTATTCCCCCTCGTCATAATTTGGACTTAAATTATTTTAAATTAAACCTAAATTTATGGTGTAATGCAAGAGATAAATAAAAAAATATTTAAATTTTATATTCAATTACTTGGCCGATTTTTTGACTTTTTTGTTAAATTAAATATAAAATTTTTTAAAATAAGCATTGACTTACATGCATTAATTGTACTTAAAAAATAAAAGTAATATTTTATTTAATGTCAACTAACTTATATTCCCATTTACCCTTCTTATCAAAGGAAGCTTTTACCCAATTTAAACTTTCTTCTTCATACCAAACATCAGTATTTAATTTTTTATCCTTCTTTAAATTTGGATCAGAAGAGAAAAAGTTAAAATGTAAAGTATTTACTTTTTTACCTTGCACTTCAATTACCTCTTTGCCTAAAAAAGCAACTTTTTGCTTAATAATTCTTCCCGATACAGCGCTAATTTGAGATTTTACGTTCGTTATACTATGATTCCACCAAGTGCCAAGAATTGCATCAGTAGAAACTTTACCTTTAAAAGAAGATCCATCGATTAAGTATTCATCAACATCTAAACTTAAATTAACATATTTATCTTTTTTGTTTTGTTTGGTTCTTGAATTAAATTTAATTAATTGTCCATCTTTATAAGTTTCTGTTCCTTTTGCGTAATATTTGTAAATAACTACTCCTAGTTTCTTAATTTCAAAATTAATTTCACTATTTATTATTGTTATTTCATTGGTCCTATTAAAAGTAAAAATATGTTTTCCAATATTTTTATTATTTCTGTAAATATCAAAATCTATACGATTCAAGTTTTTGTAATGCAAGACGTCAGCTTTTGACAAGACTGGAATCAAAAATATACTTATTATAAAAAATAGCTGAAATAATTTCTTCATGTTGTTAAATTATAGAATTTGACTTAAAAAAAGCTTAGTTCTATCGCTTTTTGGATTGGCAAAAAATTCTTTGGTAGATGCTTTTTCAATTATCATCCCTTCATCCATAAAAATTACCTCATCCGCAACTTCCTTAGCAAATCCCATTTCGTGTGTAACAACTATCATTGTCATGCCAGCTTTAGCTAGGTTAACCATCGCATCCAATACTTCTTTGATCATTTCAGGATCAAGCGCTGATGTAGGTTCATCAAAAAGCATAATCTTAGGTTTCATACATAATGCACGAGCTATGGCACAACGCTGTTGTTGGCCACCAGATAGTTGGCCAGGAAATTTTTGCGATTGATCAGCTATTTGAACTTGCTCAAGTTGTTGCATAGCCAAATTTTCAGCATCTTTTTTTGCCATTTTTTTTACCCAGATTGGAGCTAAAGTACAATTATCCAATATAGATAAATGTGGAAATAAATTAAATTGCTGAAAAACCATCCCTACTTCTGCGCGAATTTTTTCTATATTTTTTGTATTTTCTGACAGTTCAGTACCATCAACAATTATACTTCCTTTTTGATGTTCCTCTAATCTATTAATACATCTTATTAAGGTAGATTTTCCAGAACCAGATGGTCCACATACGACAATTTTTTGTTTAGATTCAACGTTCAAATCTATGTCTTTTAAAACATGAAAATCATCAAACCATTTATTGACATTTTTCATTTGAATAATTTTTTCTGACATAATTTTATCTATCTGTTTTATACTTTATTTCTAAATTTTGACTATATCTACTCATAGAATAACAAATAATCCAGAATATCATAGCAGCAAAAACATAGCCCTCCATTGAAAAACCTAACCATTCAGGATTAGTTTTAGCTATTCCTAACATGCCTGCTAATTCTAATAACCCAACAACAAGGATAAGCGGTGTATCTTTCACTAAAGCTAAAAAGGTGTTTGCGATACCAGGTATAACTAATTTTAATGCCTGGGGAAGTATTACTAATAAATGTAATTTCCAATAACCCATTCCCAAAGATTTGGCAGCATCGTATTGCCCTCTAGGAAGCGCTTGCAATCCTCCTCTGATAACTTCAGCAACATAAGCAGCCTCAAATAAAGTAATTGCTATAATTACTCTAATTAACTTATCCATATAGGTTCCATCTGGTAAAAACATTGGAAACATTACAGCTGACATAAACAAAACTGTAATTAAAGGAACGCCACGCCAAAACTCAATAAAACTTAATGATGAATATTTAATTGCAGGTAAATCTGATCTTCTGCCTAAAGCTAACATCATTCCTATTGGAAAACAAAATATTAAACAGAAGAATGAAACTATAAATGTTAAAGATAGACCTCCCCAAGCGCCTGTTTCTACCCATACCAAACCAAAGGAGCCTCCAGAAATTAAATAATAAATTAGAAGAAATGAAATTATTGGTAAAAAAATTGTATAATAAAAAGTTAAATATTTTCTATATTTTGCAGGCATAAAAAAACCTATACCAACAAAAGCTAGAACAATAGTAAAAGAAAGGTTAACTCTCCATTGTTCAGCGTTAGGATACATTCCATACATAAAACGGTTAAACCATACTTTTATATAAACCCAGCATGCGCCACTACCCGTACAAGCTTCTTTGGTGTTACCAGATATATTGGCGTCAAAAATAAACCAGTTTAATAATGGTGGAATACAAAATATTAAAAGAAAGATTATAAATAAACTAAATGCTGCATTAAAATTATTTGTATTGATATTTTTATTAAGAATTTCTAATTGTTTAATTCCTGAAAATTCAATTCTAATAAAGTGAAGTCCAATTACACCAAAAATTAAAGGTGTAAAAAAATTTATATATCTTGGTAAAAAGAAGGTGATATTTTTATCTAAGAAATTATTTAAAGAAAAATCAGTAATACCTAAAATAAAAAATAATGTTCCTAAAATAAGGAAAAAAGATAAATTATTATTATCTGGTTTTAAAAAATTAATTTTTTTCATTTTTTTATTTTTCTTTTATTGCAATACTCTTATTATACCAGTTCATAAATATCGATATGGTTAAGCTAATGCTTAAATAGGTAGCCATTGTAATTGCTACAATTTCTATAGCCCTTCCTGTTTGCATCATTGCGGTACCTGCAAATACTAATACTAGATCAGGGTAAGCTATCGCAGCAGCTAATGATGAATTTTTAGTTAAATTTAAGTATTGATTTGTTGTTGGTGGAATTATAATTCTTAAAGCTTGGGGCATAATAACTAGTTTTAATACTTGGGCAGGAGTTAATCCTACAGAGGCTGCCGCCTCTTTTTGACCCTTTCCAATTCCTTGAATTCCTGCTCTTACGTTCTCAGCTATAAATGTTGCAGTATAAAGTGTTAACGCTATAGTTAGTGCTATTAATTCGGGTGGTATACCCATCCCACCCTCATAAGTGTATGAAGTTTTAGCAAGTTGTTTTAATTCAGGAAAACTAAAAGATAAATCAAAACCTCCAGATAAAAAAGTTATCAAAGGTAATCCAACAAAAATACATACCGAAATAAGGAACTTTGGAAGTTGCTTACCTTCTTCTTCTTGTTTCTTTTTTGCATATCTATTTACAAAGAAAATTAATATTAAAGCTAAAATTAAAGTGGTAAAAAATATATCAAAATTTTGCCAAACGGGCGCTGGTGTATAAAAACCTTTAATAGTCATAAATGAAGATCCTAATAATAAATTAGCATCCTCAGGCATTGGCAATGCTCTTAGTGCAGCAAAATACCAAAAAAAGATTTGAAGCAATAATGGAATGTTTCTAAAAAGTTCAACATAAAAACCTGCTGCTTTTTTAATTAAATAATTTGGAGATAAGCGTGCGATACCAACTACAATTCCTAACAGCGTCGAAAGAATAATACCAATAAAAGCTACTAAAAGAGTGTTTAAGAGACCTACTAAATATGCTCTAGCATAAGAATGAGAGCCGTCATACTCTATTAAGGAAAATTGTATATCAAAAGAAGCTTCTTGTTTAAGAAAACCGAAACCAAACTCGATACCCCTGTTTTCCATATTAACTTGAGCATTCATAGTAAAAAAACCGAAAATTAAAACTATAAACAATAAGGTTAATGCTTGAGGTAATATTTTGCTAGGTTTCATATATTATATATAAAGTAAAGCAGAGTATAAAAAAAGGGCTGGATAAATCCAGCCCTTTTTTGTTTAAATTTAAGTAATATTATCTAACTGGTGCTACGTAAAGAATACCACCTTTAGTCCATAATTCATTTGGACCTCTGTCAGGTAATATACCAGTATCACCGAGATTACGTTTATAGCTTTCACCATAATTACCAACTTGTTTGATAATTCTTAGGCTCCACTCATTATCCAATCCAAAAGCAGCTCCTAAATCACCCTCTGAACCTACAAGTCTTTTTATTTGTGGGTTATCAGAAGTTTTCATAGAATCAGCGTTTTTAGAAGTAATGCCATATTCTTCAGCTTCAATCATTACGATTAATGACCAACGAACTAAGTCTTCCCAAACAGAATCACCTTGACGAACAACTGGGCCTAAAGGCTCTTTTGAAATCGTTTCTGGTAACACTAAATGTGCATCTGGGTCTTTCAATTTAGTTCTTTGAGCAGCTAAACCTGATTTATCTGTTGTGTACGTATCACATCTTCCAGCGTCGTAAGCTGCAACAACTTCATCAGCTTTTTCAAAAGCTACTGGCTCATAAGAAATTCCTTTAGAATTAAAGAAGTCTCTCATGTTAAGCTCTGTTGTTGTTCCAATGTTAGTACAAGCAGAAATACCACTTTTAAATTGGCTAGTAGAAGTAATTCCTGAGTCTTTTCTAACCATAAAACCTTGGCCATCGTAGAAATTAACTCCAACGAAAGTTAGACCAATGTCTGCATCTCTTGAAAGTGTCCAAGTTGTGTTTCTTGACAAGATATCAATCTCTCCAGAATTTAAAGTTGTAAATCTTACTTTTGCACTTAGTGGAGTAAATTTAACTTTACCAGCATCACCAAGAACAGCAGCAGCTACAGCTCTACAAACGTCAACATCAATACCAGTCCAATTTCCTGATGCATCAGCATTAGAAAATCCCGGCACACCTTCCGAAACACCACATCTTACAAAACCTTTTTTCTGAGTATTTTTAAGTGTTTTTGATTTCTTTGCAGCCATAACTTCAGTGCTTAATGCAAAAAGCATCGCAAAAACGGCTAGAAAAGAAAACATATTTTTAATTGTTTTTGTCATTATTATTACCTCTTTTTATTGTTAACAATATTAAGTAAAAAAATATTGGCATTATCAAAAGCAAAATACTCTTAAACTTAATCAATAAGTAATATGATTTATAAAATTAGTTTCATCAAACTTTAACTTTTAAATTTTATACCACATGTGGTTAGGCCTTCGATTAAGCAAACAAAATAGGGCTTATTACACCCTAAAAAAATATTAAACAAATGATTTTTAGGTATCAATTCAGATCTTTAATAGATGAGAGAATAAAATTAGGTTTTATAACAGTCTTTTTTTTTACATCAGTTAAACTATCCGCTCCACTTAAAACTAAAGCTGAGTCATATTTGCAATTTTTTGCAAACTTAATATCCTTATTTAATCTATCTCCAATAACTAAAGTGCTACCTTTAAAATTAAGTAACTTTTTAATCTCTTTAGATGGCTTGCCAAAAACTTTATAAGGTTTTTTACCAGTTGTGGTTTCTAACAAGCTTAAGAGAGAGCCAGCATCAGGTATAGGGCCCTTCTCACTAGGATAAAAATTATCATCATGTGTAGATAAAATTTTGATATTTTTATTAATAAGTTCAGAAGCTTTTTGAAGTTTTTTATAATTAACTTCATCATCGTATGTTATAATAACAAATTCTGGGTAATTTATGTCAATTTTAATATTATAGCTCTTTAATGTTTTAACAAACTTTTTATTTGCTAATGCGTAAACTCTTTTAACATTATTAGTTTTCAGATAATTAATCAAAACATCAGATGAAATTACCATATTTTTTTTTTTTAAATTAAATTTAACTTTTTTAAAAAGATTTTGGAAATTTTTAAAAGACATGGATGAATTGTTTGATAAGAAAGTTATATTTTTTTTTAAATAAAATAAATTTTTAAGGAAAGTTTGTGTTCCTTCCAAAGGGATATTTTTTTTAAAAGTTGTGCCATCTATATCTACTATAAAATTTCTATACTTTTTAAATATATGTGCTTTTAAATCACTAAATTTATTTTTCGCTTGAACTAAATCAGAGTAATTATCAATTTCGTGCCATTTGAGTTTTCCTATATTATTAGGGAAAAAAGAATTATTTTTAAAAACTTTTTGAATCGCAACTTCAGTCCAATCATTTTTTCCAAAATCTTTTATATGTTTGTTTATTACTTTAAAAAAATTAATTGATGCAGATTCTGATAATTTATAAAAATCAATTGAACAGGCAAAAGATATTTTTTTGGGTATCTTTTTATTAATTTCTAATATTTTTTTAAACTTTCCTAATCGCACTTTCATTGACTCTTTATCGTACACTTTTAAATCAACAGCTATTTCATTATTATTTTTGCCACTAATTAGTTGCTTTACAACTTGTTTGTCTATTACGACATCCGCATTGCAAATTATTAATTTTTCTCCCTGGAGGAATTTTCCCGCTAAGGAAGCAGAATACATATTGTTTGTATTGTTGAAAATTTTATTTTGAATAAAATTAATTTTAAATAATTTTTTATATTTTTTTAAGTGTTTTTTAATTTGAAAAGATTTATAACCAGTTACAATATAAATATCTTTAATACCTGCATATTTAAAAGCTTCTAATTGATAATCTAAAATTTTTTTATTATTTATTTCTAATAAACATTTTGGGATATTAAATTTATTAGAAATTCTGGTACCTGAACCTGCTGCTAAAATTAAGGCTTTGTAAAATTTTTTATTCATCTATTTAAGATTTTGAGATATATCACTATCAGTTATCCAATTGAACTTTTTTTTAGGTTTTTTCCAACTTTTGCCGTAAATAAGCTTTACATAATTAATGGCATTTTTTGGAACTCTTAATTTCAATTTTTTCACTTTAATTGTCTTTAAGTTCATAAAAAAGTGGGATGGTGTCATATATCCATATTCTTTGTAATACATGCCATTTTTTATTAATATTTTTTTAATCTTTTTAAAAAACGTAGACATAAATTTAAAATTTCTTATAATTTCCTTGTAGTTTCCATTGTAATTATTTGATTTCGAAATGACATCTACAAAACGTATAAAAAAGTTTTTATAGTAAAAATGTCTTTGAAAAGCAAATTCCTTTGATTTTGACAATTCATAAAAGTTTACATCAATTTCTCTACCACCTTTTTTTATCATTGTTAAAAGATTGTCACCTTTGAAAAATTTCTTTTTCTTTTTGTAACCTTTGTTTAACAGCATGCTATAAATATTTTTTTTAGTTTTTCTATTTGTCCAAACTGCTAAATCAACATCATGGTCCCATGGAATTAAATTTTTATTTCTTACAATTCCCAAAAGTGTTCCATGGCAAAGCCAATAATTTATTTTTTTTTTATTAAATAAAAAAATTACTTCTTTAAAATTTTTGTCGAATCCAACTTTTTTCATAATTTAGTTATTAAGGTAAAGAATTAGTTTTTTCAATTTTTTTTAATTTTTACAGCAACTTGTTTAGAAAAAAGACATACCGCCAAGACTTCATAACTAAATTTATGTGTATTGCAAAATTCGTTGAGAGCCTTGTATTCATCGTCTTCCCATTTTTCATTCATTAAAAACTCATCAAAAAGAAGAATTGATTTTCCATTGATGACTTTATTTGAATAATTTAAAGCACAAATTGTTGATGAATATAAATCTGCATCAAAATTTATTAATGAAGCAATCGGTCTTTTTTCTGAAAAAAACTTTGGTAAAGTATTTTTAAAATCACCGACTATAAACTCTCCACCATCTACTTTTGGAACTGTTCCAAAGGTAGAATAAGTGCCCTCAGGTTCGTTACCCCATGATTCAGGAAGACCAGAAAAGGTATCAAATCCAAAGCCTTTATTAAATGTATTAATAAGATATCGGAAAGAAATTCCATTTCTAACACCAAATTCATAAAAAGGTTTTGATCGATCTGTAAGTTTCATCATTTCATCAAAAAAATCCCATTGATTAAAATATATCTTTGGTAGTTTTGGTAACGAAAAAATCCATTTGATTGATCTTATATTAGGATGATTAGATTTAGATGAGTTCGCCAGAGCATTAAAATCATTATAATCACCTTTGAAAGCTTTTAAAGCACTTATCATTATTTCAGCTTTAAAAAATTCATTATCAATACTGTATAATTTTTTTAATGTTTGAATAGCTTCATCAATATCTGAGGAAAATGAATGTAAGCACCAATATGCATCAGAATAATTAGGCTTCATTTTAATAGTTTCCTTAAAACAATTTATTGCTTTTATTCGATCCCCTGATTTTATAAAAGCTAACCCTAAGTTATAATGTGCATTCGTATGATTGCGTTGGATTTCCGTCGCCTTTTTAAAACTATTTATTTCTTTTTCTAAATCGCCAAATTCATCAAATATAATTCCTAAATTATAATATGCATTTGCATGATCTGGTTGTATTTGAATTGCTTTTTTAAAACAAATCAAAGCCATTTGAGATTTTTTATTTTTTTTATATACTACTCCAAGATTGTAGTGAGCATCAGCATAATTTGGTTTAATTTCAATTGCTTTTTCGAAATAACTAATAGCGTTTTTATCATCATTTATTTCGTTAAAAATAACACCAAGATTATTATAGGCTTGCTCGTACCTGGAGTTAATTTCTATTAATTTTTTAAAACATTTAATTGCTTTATCTGTTTCACCCAATTGTTTGAATATTACACCAATATTTGCATGAGAAGGCAAATGATCTGGTTTTATTTTTAAAACTTCATAGTAAAAATTTTTTGCTATTTTAAAATTTTTGCCTTGATGGTTTTTAATAGCTAATGCAAAATTTTCTTCTGCAGTATAAGTTTTTTTTTTACTCATTTTTATTATTTTAAAATATAACGAGGTTATTATTGGCGCGCCCTGGAGGATTCGAACCTCCGACCCTCGGTTTAGAAAACCGATGCTCTATCCAACTGAGCTAAGGGCGCTAAAATCATACCATTTATTATTTAAACTTGTTGTTAAAAATATCAACTAAAAGTTATTTTATTATTTAAATATCTATTTAGATAAAGTTTTAATTTTACTTACAAGCGCAAAATTTATATGTCTCGGGCCTTTATCCAAGCGATTTTTATGTCTTCTCTCGCCTGGTAAGCGAACTCCATCCATTGATTTCATTTTGTCAAAAAATTGATCAGCGTGTTTATCCCAACCTGAACCAGCTAATATTTCTGGTGACATTGCCAGTATAAATTCTCCTCCACTTGGAGGCCCCCCATCATTATTATCTTTAGCTGCCGTTTCATAACTAAAGTTATCTCCAACTAAAGCTCCAGCCAATAATTCTACCATCATTGCTATACCTGATCCTTTGTATCCACCAAATGGAAGTAAAACTCCACCATTTGCTATTTCAGCTGGATCAGTAGTATCTTTCCCATCTTTTGTAAGACCGGTTCCTAAAGGAACTTTATGTCCTTCTCTTTTAGCAACTTGAACTTCTCCCATTGCCATTGATGCTGTGGCCATGTCGTAAACAACTGGAGTTTTGCCAGGACGTGGCCAGGCAAAAGAAATTGGATTTGTTCCAAACAAAGGTTTTGTAGCTCCGGCTGGTGCCACCGAAGGTTTATAAGAAGTGCACCCAAAAGCAACTAAACCTTCTTCTGCTATAGCTTCTGTTTCAGGCCACATCGCAGCCATATGATGTGAATTATTAATTGCTAAAACAGCTACACCATTTTCTTTTGCTGCTTTTATTAATTCAGGCAAACCTTTGTTTAGAACAATTGGTGCTAAACAACTATTTCCAAAAACTTTTATAACACTAGGTGAAACTTTCTTAACTTCAGGTCTTGCTTTTCCATTAATTTTTCCACTTTTAAGGCCAGCTACATAAGCTGGTAATCTAAATAAGCCGTGAGCTAAAGAACCATCTCTCTCAGCCTTCATTATTAAATTTGCTAGGATAGAACTTGTTTCATCATCACATCCATTAGCCAATAAAGTTTTTTTAGCTAAATCTAGTATTTCATCTAAGGTTAAAGAAACAGTGCTCACATAAACTATTAAATATTATTTATGTTTCTTTTTCAAATCCTTTTTAAGATCCTCATGGTCACCCACAACTGTATGATATCTGCTTTTAGTTACATATTTTTCTAAAAAAGGGACGGCTAATAAAGGCAAGAAACCTCCAAGAACTATTCCATAGGCTGCACTTTTTAAATTAGGATCTGCTAAAGCTGCAACAAAGTCTGCAATTATATGTGCTAAAACTATTCCAACTATTCCAGCAATAG